>Ga0255057_10000036_pt1 | contig 65670 bp, 65 predicted proteins | sample Cases_109_6_MG_FD_189022 | JGI IMG/M metagenome (GOLD analysis project Ga0255057, IMG submission 189022) | Seawater microbial communities from Amundsen Gulf, Northwest Territories, Canada - Cases_109_6 | ecosystem: Environmental > Aquatic > Marine > Gulf | place: Canada: Northwest Territories... | reverse complement strand
GACCTCGATGTCGATCAACTGATCGTCAATCCGGCCGATGGCGGCGGCCCGGCCCAGATCGTCACCGTGACCGGGAACTTCGAGTTTCAGTTTGTTACCCCCGGTGTCAGCACGTTCTTCCCGGGCGGGAAGTACGACTTCAGCGTCGCGACCTCGATGAAGAACGAGCCGTTCCTAAGTGGTGGCCCGTGAGTGACCTACGCTCGAGTCAGAAATACGGGTCGAATGAGGAAGTCGCAAAGCGGGACGGCGACCGTCGAGACCGCGCTCGTGACGACACTCCTGTTATTGGTCTTCCTCGGCGTCGTCGAGTTTGGGAACGCGATCAGCATCGACCATACGATTACGAGTTTGAGCCGGGAGGGCGCGAACATCGCCGCTCGCGGATCGACGCTGGCGGAGGCGGTTCAGACGGTTTACGGCAACGGCTCGTCGATCAATCTGCCATCACGCGGCGGCGTGGTCTGCACGCGACTGGTGGTCACCGGCGGCACCCCGACGATCCAGGATCAAGCGGTCAGCCCCGGTTATACGGGTGTCAGCCGGATCGGGGGGATCGGGGACCCGGTACCGTCGTTGGCCACATTGGGCCTTCAGGAAGGTCAACAGATCCACATAGTCGAGATCTTCTACAACTATCAGCGGATGACCCCGCTCGGGAACCTGATCACCGTGATCCCGAACACACTTTACACCCGAGCGGTCTTTTAGGCTGTCGGCAAAATGGAGGAAAGAGGAGAGAGCGATGAAGAAGAGTTTCTGGCACCAAGTGATTGGTAACGAGCGGGGGACAGTGTTGGCGTTCGTCGCGGTGAGCCTCGTCGGCCTGCTTGGCATGGCCGGCCTCGCGCTCGACTCGGGGCGTGCCTACGTCGCGCGGGCCGAGCTGTCGCGCGCGGTCGACGCGGCGGCGCTCGGAGGTGCAGCGGCGCTACGGCAAAGCCAGGCCGACGCCGAGCAAAGGATCATAGCGCTCGCGAAGGCAAACGGAGTCGACCCGGCGCTGCTCAACTACTCGTTTAGCGTCAACGCCGAGGGTGAGAACACCGTTTCCGTCAGCGCCACCGAAGTTGTGCCGACGACTTTTATGCGCGTCCTCGGAAGGGAGCGGGTCGATGTCGTGGCGGCGGCCGAGGCCACCGTTCCGCCACTCGATCTCGTGCTCGTATTGGATCAGTCAGGCTCGATCGCACGTGAAGGGGCGTGGAACGACCTTCAGAACGCGTCCAAGGATTTCGTCGACAACTTCAGTGAATCGATCGACCAGATGGGGTTGGTTTCGTTCCAGGTTCGCGCCGGCCAACACGTCCCACTCAGCCAGCCGTTCCGGAGCAACATGCGGGCGGCGGTCGACGCTATGACGTCGGTGGGCGACACGAACACCGGTGAGGGGTTGAGGCTCGGCAAGGAAACACTCGTCAACGGCCCGACACGGAACCGCTCGGTCCAGGTGGTGGTGTTCTTCACCGACGGCCGGCCGACTGCGTTCCGCGGAATGATCGGCGGACAGGATCGCGCGATGGCGGTGTCGACCGTGATCACGGGCAACGTGCGAGGCTACTTCGACAACCCCGATGCGCTGCCGCTGAATCAGAGCGCGAGAGCCGATGGATGCCAGGGCGTATCGTCGTGTTTTGGGATGAACGAGGCTGCTGTCCGCGCTCGTGGCAAAGACAACGGACGGCAAGAGGCAAATCAGATTCGGCAGAACAACATCTATGTGTTCACGATCGGGCTCGGGAACCCCAACAACCCGAATCCGATTCTGACGCCGGACATGGATTACCTCCGCGAGCTGGCGAACGAGGACGGCATCACCGATCCCAGTCAGCCGCAGGGGAGCGCGTACTTCGCGCCGACCGCGGCCGAGCTGGACGCCGTGTTCCAGGCTGTGGCCCGGGACATCCTGGTCCGACTCAGCAAGTAACCCAGACTTCCCCCGTTTCTCCCTCCCTCCGGCGCGGTCGGTCCCCGGGACTGGCCGCGCCGCCCTCCTTGAGGCCTCGGACCAGAGCATGATTCCTCCTGTCGCCTAGCCGGCGGTTTGCCTTTTGCAAAACCGCTTGTAAGAAGCGATGTCGAACCGCGCTCGGGGTCCCACAACCACCCACTCAGCGGCACCGAGTCCCCTCGTTTTGTCCCCAGATCGGCACCGTCAGACCGCGCGAACGGAACTTCCTTTCCACGATTGCAACCCTTTTACGAGAAGTCGGAAAAACGCCTCAAAACGGGGCCGAGTGGTATAGGCTCTGCATACTCAGCAGGCCGTGATCACGGGCGGGGGAGCCGCCCCTAGACGACTCCTACGAAACGAGCTTGGCAAAATGATGGGATTCAGGAATTTTGGCCGTCGCCTCCGCGGGAATCGGGGCAGCACGGTTCTGGAGCTGGCACTCGCCATCCCGATCGTGATGGTCCTGTTCATGGGGATCTTCGAGTTCGGGCGCCTCTTCTACGCTCGAGTGACGATGCAGCACGCGGTCGCCGAGGCGGCGCGGTTCGCGGTCACCGGGGGAACGCTCGATGACGACCTGGGCAACCCGCTGACGCGGGCTGAGTCGATCGTGAAAGTCATCCAGCGGCAAGCGGTGGCGCTCGACATCGACGTCGACAATCTAGTAATCGACCCTGCCGATGGCGGCGGTCCGTCGCAAGTCGTCACCGTCAGCGGACTATTCAGCTATGACTTCGTCACGCCGGGGATTCAGAGTGTCTTCCCCAGCGGCGAGTATGTATTCACCGTTGCCACGTCGTTGAAGAATGAACCGTTTTTTGAGAACTAGAGACGAGCGCGGCAACGCGCTGATCGAGACCGTTTTGGTCTCGATGATCCTGATGGGCATGGTGCTCGGGATCGTCGAGTTCGGGACCGCGCTCAGCCGCGAGCACACGTTGACGAGCCTGAGCCGCGAGGGTGCCAACCTGGCCGCCCGAGGCTCGTCGCTCGGTGAATCCGTCAACGTCGTGATGACCAACGGCAGCAGCATCAACCTCGTCGGCAAGGGGGGCGCAATCGCGACGCGGATCATCGTGACCGCTGGTGCGCCGCTCATCGTCGGGCAGTCGGCGAGCGTCGGTTACGGTGGGTTGAGCCACGTCGGCAACATAGGCGATACCGCCACCGGCATGGACGATTGGGGCCTAGTGGACGGCCAAAGCGTCCACACCATGGAAGTGTTCTACACAAACGATCAAATAACCCCGTTCGGGAACCTGGTGGGTGTGTTTGTGCCGACCCAGCTCTACGAACGTGCCGTCTTTTAATGTCCCTGACGGGTCGCCCCCGCCCCATCCTTGCAGGAGGTAACATGCGAAAACTCATACGAAACCAACGGGGAGCGATCATCGCGATGGTGGCGATCAGCCTGGTCGCGATCCTCGGGATCGCCGGTCTGGCGATCGACGGCGCCCGCGCCTACGTGACGCGTGCCCAGTTGTCGCGGGCGGTCGATGCGGCTGCACTTGCGGGAGCGGCGTCGCTGCGGCTGGGACAAGCCACAGCCCGGCAGCGGATGGAGTCGTTGGCCGCGGCCAACGGCGTCGACCCGGCACTATTGAACATCACTTTTGGAGTCAACGCGGAGGGCGAGAACACGGTATCGGTGTCGGCCAACCGGATCATGCCGACGACGTTCATGCGCGTGCTGGGCCAGACCCAGGTCGACGTCGGGTCGATCGCCGAGGCGACGGTCCCGCCACTCGACATCGTGTTGGTCCTGGACCAGTCGGGCTCACTGAAAGCCATGGGCGCGTGGGATGATTTGCAAAACGCGGCGAGTGGGTTTGTCGACCACTTCGACGACATCATCGATCAGATGGGGTTGGTTTCGTTCCAACTTCGGGCCACCGATCGATTCATGCTGAACCAGCCGTTCGTTGGTGCGGTCAAGGCAGCGATCAACGGAGTCACCTCGGACGGCGATACAAACACCGGCGAGGGGCTGCGGCTAGCACTCAACCAGATTCAAACCGGCCCGGTGCGCGATCGCTCAGTGCGCGTCGTCGTGTTCTTCACCGACGGTCGTCCGACCGCGTTTCGTGGCCAGATCTCCGGCCAAGACCGTATGATGGCGGTCTTTACGACCGTTTCTGGCGGCAAGATGCGGGGCTACTTCGACGATCCCGACGGGTTGCCGAGCGATGGCGTCGTTTGGCCGGCGGATGGATGTCACCTGCAGATCGCACCCCCGCAGTGCTTTGGCTGGGCCGAGCCGACGATCCGGACGGAAGCCAAAGACTCGGGCATTCAGTGGGCCGACGCGATCCGGGATGACGGGATCTTCCTGTTCACCATCGGCCTCGGAAACCCGGCCGCCGGGGATCCGATCCTGGTTCCCGACAACGCGTACCTGGAGTATTTGGCTAACCAGGACGGCGTGGCCGATCCGAGCCAGCCACAAGGTTCGTACTACTTCGCGCCTACAGAAGCCGAGCTCGACGATGTGTTCAACGCGGTCGCCCAAGACATTCTCGTGCGCCTGACCCAGTAAACCAGCCCTTCGGCGCACAGCGCGGCCGCGATTACGGGGCGCGATCGGGTAACCGGTCGCGCCCTCTTTTTTTACCGCTTCGCTAGGAGGCCGAGCCCGCCTCGGCCCGGGTGGGACGCCCCGCATCGCGCTCGATGCGGCCGTCCAACATGTACACTTCGCGGTTGGCGTGGGCGGCGATATCGGTTTCGTGGGTGACGAGCAAGATCGTATTGCCCTCGCTGTGCAGGCGGTCCAAGACCACCATGATCTCGGAGCTCGTCTTCGAGTCTAAGTTCCCGGTCGGTTCGTCGGCGAGGATGATCGAAGGGTGATTGACGAGCGCCCTAGCGATCGCGACGCGCTGTCGCTGTCCGCCCGACAGCTCGCTGGGACGATGATTGGCGCGGTCCTCGAGGTCGACCGCGCGCAGCGCGGCGTGCGCCATCTCGATGCGCTGCTCCGACGGCGTCCCGCCGTACACCAACGGCAGCTCGACATTCCTCAGCGCGCTCGCCCGCGGCAGCAAGTTGAAGGTCTGAAACACGAAACCGATTTCGTGGTTGCGCACGAACGCCAGCTCGTCGTCGTCGAGCTGGCTCACCTCTCGACCGTTGAGCCAATACTGCCCACTGGTAGGCGTGTCGAGACAGCCGATCAGGTTCATGAGCGTCGATTTGCCAGAGCCCGATGGGCCCATGATCGCAAGGTACTCGTTTCGCTCGACCTCGAGATCCACCCCATCCAAAGCTCGGATCTCTTCGGTGCCCATCTGGTAGATTTTGGTCAGGCCCTGCACCCTGATCAGCGACTGATCGGAGCTCCCGGTCACAACTCGTCGTCGTCCTTGCGTTCGATCTTGACGGCATCGCCGTCCGCTAGATCCCGCAGCGCTTGGTAGCTTCCGCTCACGACTTGGTCGTTCTCCTCGAGTCCGCTCCGAATCTCGAAGTAGCGTTCGCCGCTGATTCCAACGCGCACGGGAGTGAAGCGCGCCGTTCTGTCCCGCACCACGAACACGCCTTCACGCTCGACGACGCCATCCGACCCGACCGCGTCGTCGGCCATCGGACGCACGACCAATGACTGGATCGGTATCGTCAGCACGTTCTCACGCTGAGCGGTCACGATCTCGGACGAGCACGACAGCCCCGACTGCGCGCTCGGCAGCTCGCCGTCCAGCGTAACTACGACTTCGAAGTCGGTCGAGTCATCGGACGGGCCGCTCGCAGTCGCGACGATCTTGGGGCTGGTGCCGACCTCGGTCACGTGGCCGATGAATGTCGTGTCCGGGAACGCATCGACGGTGACTTCGGCTCGCTGACCGACCTCGAGATCGACAACATCGGTCTCATCGACATCGATCGTGGCCTCCATGATCCCCAGATCGGCGATGACGAGGAGCACTGTTCCGGGCTGGTTCATCGTGCCGATCATTGCTACCTCGCCGGGCTCGACGTTGACGCGCGTCACGACGCCGTCGATCGGGCTGGTGATCGTGACCTGGCTGAGGTCGTGTTTGGCGCTGCGGAGCATCGCCTCGTTTTGCCGGATGCGGCTCTTGGCGGCTCCCACGGCGGCGCGGCGAGCCCTGAGCTCGGCCCGGGCAGCGTCGAGCTCGGCTCGCGGGACGAGATCGGCATCGGCCAATCGACGCTTGCGATCGAACTCCTCTGTGGCGAAGGCCAGTTGTGCCTCAGCCGAGGCCAGCTCGGCTTGCGCGACACCCACCGCCGCTTCTTGACCGCTGGCGCCGGCAGCGACGTTGACCGGGTCGAGCTGCAACAAAAAGTCACCGGTCGCGACTTGTTGACCTTCGGTGACGTCGACCCTGATGACTTCGCCGGATGTCGTCGCGCTGATCGAAACCGAGTGCTTTGGCTCGAGCGTTCCGCTGGCGCTGACGACGGCGGTCAGGTTGCGCGTAGTGACTGATTCGACCTCGACTGCCGCGTTCTTGTCGCGGCGGCTAAACACCGCCACCGCGATGAGCGCCACTATGACGACACCGCCGGCCAGGATGAGCCACTTCTTCTCCGGTGGCTTCATTCGCTCACTCGCTCGGGGAAGAGGTCCAGCCCAGTGCTGCGCTCGAGCTCGACCAGGGCGACGTAGAAGTCATACGTCGACGCGATCAGGTCGGTCTCCGCTTCCGCCGCGCGGACCTGCGAATCGAGCAGATCGACGAACGATCCGGCGCCGGTCTCGTAGCGCGCTTCGCCGAGTCGCAGGTCTTCGGTCGCCAACTCGACGCTGGTCATATTGGCTTGGTGGGCGGCATAGCTAGTCATGATACGCGAGTGGGCTGTGCGCACGCTCTCATCGATCGACAATTCACGTCGTCGCCGTTCTGCGCGCGTCGACTGGAGTGCAGCGTTGGCCCGGCTCGTCTCGTTGAGACGACTGAACCCATCGAACAGCTGCCAGTTGAGCGAGAACGCCCAAAAGTTGCGCGAGTCGAGGTCCGAGAACTGGAAGTCACTCGTGTCGGCGGCCGACCTGGCCAAGCTGTATTGAAACTGCAAACCGGGAAAGTATGCGCTGCGAGCGATCCAGAGGTTGGCACGGTCGGCGCGTTCTTGGGCCTCGGTCTCACGTACGGATGGGTGCAGGTCGAGCGCCCGATCGACGAGGTTCTCGACGTCGAACGGCGGACGAAACACCTCGAAGTCGGTGGTCAGCTCGATCGGTACCGGCGGTAAGCCGCCGACCAAGCGCCGCAGCGCCAGCTGGGCTTCCTCGGCCGCTTGTTGCGCCTCGAGCGAAGCCACCTGACCCTGGTTCAAGCTGAGCTGGGACTGCAACACGTCGGACTTGGTGACCTCGCCGACGTCGTACCGCGACTCCGCGAGCAAAACGTGGTGCTCGAGGCGTTCGATCTCGCGCGCCGCTTGCGCCACGAGTGCCTGCTGACGGCGGGTGCCCAGGTACTGTTGCTTGATGTCGGCCCGGGTCTGCCACCACTGGGAGTCGTAGGCCGCGACGGCACGCTCGGATTCGGCTCGCGCACCGCGGATGCGAAAGATATCGCGACCGGCATCGAGCAGAGTGTGGGTGAAATCCCATTGGTAGGTCGTGGTGTACGTGAGCGGGCTGATGAACGGCCTCCCGCCGAGATTGAACGAGCCGGCTTCCGAGCGTTGGGCCAAGCCCTGAAAACCAACGTGCGGCATCAGATTGCCGTATGCGTCCCACACTCCGGCGCCGGCGGCAGACCGACTGAAAGCCGACTGAAGAACGACCGGGTTCTCTCGCTGCCCCGCTTCGAGCGCGACCGCCAGCGACAACCGCAACGTGTCGCCGGCTTGAGCCTGGGCTGTGACTCCGGCCGGCGTCGCCAAGAGGCAAAACAGGGTCAGAGCCAGCCGGTGAAACGCGCGCGGGTACAGGGTGGGGGACGACATGTGGCCTCGCTTTATCGACGCTCGTTTAATGCGTGGGATGGGGATCGCGTCAGTCAGTAGTTCTCTAGAATCTGTACCCGATCGCCTGCCCACGTCATCTCCAATGTTCGTTGCTGGGTCTCGAACCGGAACCGGCCGGCGCCCGTGGTCATCTGTGCCGAGCCGCTAAAACGCTGCGTCGTGGCTTGCGCGTAGGCGGTGGCAAAGCGCTGGGCGGCGTCGGCCGAGTCCCACACGAGTGTCCAACCGTAGGCCAACTCTCCCGAGGGCTTCTCGTAGAGCACGTAGCGATCACCGTCCCAGCCGGTGGCTCCGGTTGCCGCCGCCGAGTCGCCGAGCGCCGCCGCCAAGATGAGACCGGTGCCGAATTCGCCCCAGCTGCCTTCGGTAATCTCCCGGCCCAGCTCGGCTCGGTGGGGTGGGGTCGGACTCCGCGGTTGATCGCGCGTTTGCCAGTAGCGGTCGGGGTGAAGGATCTGTTCTGTCGATGCGGGTGGATCACGGTACAGCGCGTCGACCGAGCCCCAGCCACCCTCGCGCAGCGTGGCGATGACGAAGCTGGCCCCCTCGACGTATGGAAACAGCAGCAGCCGCTGGAGCGCTTCGGGTGCCTGGTCGAAGGCCGGATAGGCTTGGGCGATGGCGCCTGAGTTTCCGGCCAGGAGATCGGCGGGATCCGGCAGCCGGTCGATCGAGGCGCCGGTCGGGGCCAACATGTAGGCGAGCATCGCCGCCATCGCATCGCCCTCCGCTACCGCCACGCGGGCCAGCGCGCCGTCCTCGGTGGGCCCGAGCTCGCCGAGCCAGGCCGCGAGGTCGAAGTGCTGATCCTGGAGGGCGTGAGTCACCTCGTGGGCGACGACCGCCCGTTGGAGCAACTGGGGCAACCAATCGGCCAGATAGAACGTTTTCCTGTGCGGATCGTAGTAGCCCGCCACCTGTTCGGTATACAGGCGGACGACGAGATCCTTGAGGTCGGCTCCGACTGGGAGCAGACCGCAGTGCGACAAGAGCGCTGTTTGGGCGGCCCAGTCATCACGCGACATCTCGCGTTCGAGCGATTGGGTCGCGTAGCGCCGAATCGTTTCCCGGTCGCTGACCTGGAAATCGACCGGGCCCTTCCAGTCGAGCCCGCGGATGGAGGCTAGTTCTTGGCCGATGGCTCGGGCGGCAGCAACGAGCGCCGATGGCGCCTCGCGCTGGCCGGCGGCTGGGTCCGGGGATGACAACGACGCACCGGCGATCAACACCGCGATCGTGAGCCGGCGCGAGGAGTTCATGGGCGGGACCACGTGATTTGGCGTGTTAGCTCTTCGATACGGAGCAGGTTATGAGGTGGATCGGTTGCAAACCAGTACCGCTCTTCGAGCCCCGACACGCGCAGGTGGACGGGGTAGGCAGGCACCCGCTCGCCACGATGCGCAATCGGGTGTGGGGCTCCGATCTCGAGGCGCGCGGGGATCGCCCGTTGATCGAACGCAGCCACGAGGTTGAAGCTCACCACCCGGTTGGCCTCGAAGTCGAGCGCCGCGAGGCTGAGCGGGAGCTGTGCTTGGTCGAGCGTAGGCGGCGGGGTTCGCACATTGGTTTCGCTTCGGCCCTCCGGAGTCGTGATCGCGAGCCGCGCCTGGCCGTCGAAACCGCGACCGTAGCTCACCTCGGCGGTCAAGCTCCCATCCTCTCGATGTACGCGCTGGAAGCTCGAGACCGGAGTGTGCGAGCGCGGATCGATTATTGCGACCAAGCTGTCGAAGCCGGTGCTGGTTCGGCGGTAGCGAGCCAGCCGCAGATCCCGGCGACTCGAAGCGACCACGAAGCGGAGCGTATCGCCTGCGGCGCTGACGAGAGTGAACTCACCCTCCGCCAATGGTCGATCCCCAAACGGGATCGGCGGCGAAGCTCCGGGATCGGCCTCCGATCCGTCGCCGGGGCCGCAAGCCAACAGCCCAAGCAGAACGAGGCGGGTGGCGATATTCGAGAGTGGAATACGACGCATGGAACGGATAAGATAAGGGTTCGACAAATGGGCATGCCAAAGCGATCCACGCGGCTTTATATCCTCATCGTGGCGGCGATTGTTCTGGCGCCGTTGCTTGGCGCCGACTCGCTGGCGCAGGACATCCAGCCACTGGCGCCAGTACTCGAACCAAACGACCGCGAACAGCCAGAGGACGGAGTCGAAACACCGGGTGAGCCCGGGCTCATCCCACTGCCCGAAGCCGCCAACCGCACCACCGCAGCGTCAAGAGACAGGGTCAGGGTGACGACCGTGCTGCCGGCCTCATGGAGCGGTGTCGTGGCCAACTATCAGCCGCTGTGGATAGGGATCCTGTCCCCGAGCGGTTTCGGCTTGCATCAGTGGATACCGTATTTCGCGTCGTCGGGATTGGCCCCAGTGCTGACTGCGCATCCGTTCTTCGGGCCATGGGGCGTGCTGAGCTACGACGGTTGGATTCTCGATCGCTACCGTCAGGTCTGGACATCGGCCAACCCATCTGGGCGACTCGCCGACGCCGGTCATTGGTTGCAGCTCGGGGATCGCGCGATAGCTGAGCGGAGAACGCGCGAAGCGGCCGAGGCTTATCGCCAGGTGACGCAGGTGGCTCCGGACTTTCCGCTGGGTTACGTCGGCCTGGGCGCGGCGTTAGCTGAGCTCGGCGATGACGCGGGCGCGGCGCAGGCGTTCCGGCAGAGCCTGGACCGCTATCCGGCGTGGCTCGCGCTGGCGGTCGACTGGTCGCTCTTCTATGGCCGCCAAGATCGGCTCGAGACTGTTCAGGCCGCCGCCGACCAGCGCGCCGAGAGCGGCTCGGCCAACAGCCAATTTGTGGCTGGCGTTTTGCACATGTTCGGTGACCACACCGGCGTCGGGCGCGAGATCCTGAGTGGGCTCGAAGACGATCCCCACGCCGTCCACCTGATGACCCGAGGACCCCGCTAGGCAATCCGAACGGACTCCGACCGACCCGATCGCGGAAGCGATCCCCCCCAAAACGGTACAGGTCTTGCAGCTTCCGGCCTCGTTATGAAGACCGAGAAGGACCTAACCCTGGCTCTCCCCGATCTCCCCCCAGAAAGCGTAGCATCTGACTACTGGGAGATCGGGGCGCACCCGAATTACCTGCTCAGCGTGAACGAGGACGTCGTTGGGGCACGCGACCGACTGTCTCAGGTCTCCGATACTTCGCTGACGGTCATCTTGTACGGTGAGCGCGGCGTGGGCAAAGAGGTTCTGGCGCACGGTGTCCACAGTCTCTCGAGTCGCGCCGAGAAGATCTTTACGGCGCTCAACGCTTACGCAGTCCCGCGAGCATCGATCGATCGGGAGCTGTTCGGCAACGGTTACGGCGGCAAGCTCGATGGCGGCGAAGACGGGACGATGTACATCCACGGTATCGAGTCACTACCCCAGGAAATCCGCGAGCGATTGGTGGAGTGGAAGCGCGATCGGGAAAGGACAGCCGAGCCGAGCGCGCGGATCATCCTGAGCTGCGAAGCACCGTCGATGAACGCTGACGGGTTGAGTGACCTAGAACGGATGTGGGCGCCGGCCGGCGGAGCAGTGCGGGTCGAGATCCCCCCGCTGCGTGAGCGGCCCGAGGACATTCCGCTGCTGGCGACCCACATCGTCCAGAAGTACGGACCTTTCTACGGCTCGAGCATCCGCGTTCTCCGGGGCAGTTTTTTGCGCTTCCTACAGGCCTATCAGTGGCCGGGCAACACCCGGGAGCTCGAGCGTGTGCTGAGACGCTTTCTGGTGATCGAAGACGAAGAGGTGATCCGCGCCGAGTTGGGCAGCAAGCAGCCGGTCCGGGATAGCTTCGATGACGAGACCGAGACCGGGGGCTCGCTCAAGGCGATGGTCGCCCGCGCCGTGAGCCGCGTCGAGAGCCGCGAGATCGCTCGCGCGCTGGAGCGGGCGCGCTGGAACAAGAAGCGGGCGGCGGCCGATCTCGGGATCAGTTACAAGTCCCTCCTGAACAAGATCAAGCAGTACGAAATCGAGACGTAGGGCCAGTTTCGGCTCTCGTTTTGCAACCGAGCTTGCAATTCCCCCAAAATTCTCCTGTAACTGTTTATATGGCAATCCGTTACCCGGATTCACCTGGGCCTCGAAAGGGTCTTGTGACCCCCGCCAACGGTGCCCAATTCCACGATTGTGGAAGCCGCGTTCCGCGCCGGTGTTACCGCGGGTTTCAACCCACCGCTGAAACACCAGGATCACCGTCCCTGGGGTGTTGTGGCACGCGAAGTGCATTTCCAGGGGGTGTAGCGTGAAACGAACCAGCAACCTCACGAACCGAGGAGAAATGATCGCAAGAGTCGCAGAAACGCCCGTGCAAACTGGGGAAGCGGCAGTCCCGCGAACTCTCGGCAGTGCGCTTCGGGCTGATGAAGGACAGGACCTCGCGGAGTACGCGATCCTCATCGGACTCATCGCGCTCGTCGTGATAGGAGCGATCACGCTGTTCGGAACACAACTCGTAGCGGCTTACAACAACATCACCGGCCAACTGCCGTTTGTCGGTGGATCGTAGGTCGAAAAAACCCCACGTGGCCCTGAGTGGGCCGGGAGGAAACAACTGATGGTCGCACTTTGGAACGCTTTCTGGAACGATGAGTCAGGTCAGGACCTGGCTGAGTACGCGCTGTTGATTGCGCTGATCGCGCTGGTCGTGATCGCCGCCGTCACGCTGTTGGGTCAGAACATCAACACGGTGTTCACCAACATCGCCAATGCTCTGACTGGTGCTGCTGGCGGGTCGTAGTCACTACGACTCTCCACCGAGGAGCCGGGGTCCGAAGCACGGGGGAACGGGCCCCGGCCTTCCTTGTTTAAGAAACTCAAGATCCCCCCGGGTCGGGCCCAGGCCGATGGCTCCAATTAGGTCATGATTCACACCCTAAACACTCTCGCGTTGACGGTCGTCGTGGTGTTGGCCGTCGCGTCCGATCTTCGCACCAGGCGCATCCCGAACGTATTGACGGTTTCCGGCTTGGGCGTCGCGCTCGCGTTGCGCGCCGTCATCGGCGTCGACGCGTTGCTCGCGGGACTGGTGGGCGGAGCCATCGCGCTCGGTCTCACCTTGCCACTGGTGATGCTCGGTGGGTTGGGCGGCGGCGACTCCAAGCTGCTCGTCGCGGTGGGCGCGTTTCTCGGCCCGGCCGGCCTGCCAATGGCCCTGCTCGTCACCGCTTTGGCTGGTGGCGTCATGGCGCTGGGGTTGGTCGTCTACCGCGGAGTGCTCGGCGCGACCCTCATGCACTGCTGGCACCTGACCCGCCGGCTATGGACCCAAAGCCCCCCCGAACCCCTTCGGACCCTTGGAACTCCTGGCGCTATAGCGATCCCGTATGGGGTCGCGATTGGGGCCGGGGCAATCGCAGGATGGATCCTATGAATTGCGAAATTCGTCGTCTTTGCCGGCGCTTGTGCCGCCCCGCCCCCGAAAAAGAAACAGGTCAGACCCTAGTCGAATTTGCCTTAGTCATTCCTATCCTTTTGGCGCTAGTCATTGGGATTTTCGAGTTCGGGCGAGCTTGGAATGTGTATCAGGTGATCACCAACACCGCCCGGGAAGGCGCGCGCCTTGCAGTTGTACCGAGCAGCGACGAAAGCGGGGTGCGGGCCACCATCGATCAGGGTCTCACGGCGGCCGCGCTCGATCCCGGCCAAAGCATGGTGACGATCACCGGGCTTGGCGGTGGGACCGGGACCCCGACGACGGTACAGCTCGATTATCCGTACCAGTTTCAGTTCATAGGCCCGATAGTTGCATTCCTGGACGGGCCGGATGACGCCATGAACGGGGCGATCACCCTGTCGACGACCGTCATCATGCGCAATGAGTAGTAGATGCTGAAGTAGAGATGCTCAACGAGTAGTAGCTAGTAAAACAGTAGTAGCTAGTAAACGAGGGAACAGGCCTGCTACCAGGCACGGGAGGAAACCAATGAATCGCAAGCGTAGAAAATGGATGGCGCTCGTGCTGGCGCTCGTTTCGGGCGGCACGGCGGGCTATCTCGCGATGAACTACCTGCGTCAACCAGTACAACAGGCAGTGAGGAATCAGCCCGGCGCCACGCAGGTGGCGTTGGCCGCGCACGACATGACGGTCGGATCGGTGCTGAGCTCCTCCGACATCAAGATGGTCGATTGGCCAAGCAAAAACGTTCCGCCGGGCTACGCCAGAGACGCCGAGGATATCGTCGGTCATGGCTTGATCCAAGCGGTCAGCATGAATGAACCGCTGCTATCGAACAAGATGGCTAGCAAGGAATCGGGTGGTGGCCTGGCGATCGTGATCCCGGAGGGGATGCGCGCGGTGAGCGTCAAGGTCGACGAGGTGATCGGTGTGGCGGGTTTTGTCCTGCCGAGCACCCGGGTCGACGTCTTGGTGACGCTAAACCCGACCTCCGAGCGCGAAGCCGCTACGACTCGGGTGATTCTGCAGAACATTCAGACACTGGCCGCGGGCCAGACGATTCAGCGCGACGAAGAGGGTACGCCGCAGACGGTCACCGTCATCACACTTCTCGTTACGCCTGAGCAGTCGGAGAAGCTGACGCTGGCCTCAACTGAGGGCCGGATCCATCTTGCGCTGCGCAACATGCTCGATATGGAAGAGGTTGAGACCGACGGGATTCGGGCCGGCATGCTTGTACGTACCGCCCGCCCTCCTGTGGTTCGCCGTTCCTCGGGCCCACGTCGCGAAAGTATCGTGACGTTTAACGGAACTAAGCGTACCGAAACCACTTTTTAGGCGGAGGCCAAAAATGAGAGCCAAAACCCCCAAACTCATGAACCGCCGTTGGCGCTTCTCGGCGCGCCTGCTCCCGCTCGTCGTCGGCATCGCTGTGTATGGCCTGACGCAGCCCGTCGCGGCAGCGGGACAGGCCGCCGGATCCCAAGAGGGCCGGACGGTCAACCTGGCGAAGGGCACCGCCCAGCTGGTCACTCACCCGGCCTCGATGCGTCGGGTGTCGGTGGCGAGCGCGGACGTAGCGGAAGCCGTCGTCGTGTCGCCCAACGAGATTCTCATCCACGGGCGGGAGATCGGCACCACGAGCTTGGTGATCTGGGACGCAGAGGGAGGGCGTACGCTCTATCCGGTCGAGGTCACCCTCGATGCGGCCGCTCTGCAGACCCATTTCCGAGCCTTGTTCCCGGACGAGCAGATCGAGGTGTCGGCTAGCGGCAACGTGTACATCCTGTCCGGAAGCATCAGCAACGCGACGTCGGCAAAGCGGGCGGTGGAAATCGCCGAAGCCACCGAAGCGATGGTGGTCGACAACATGTCGGTGCCAAGGCCGCACCAGATCCTGCTACAAGTTCGGTTTGCCGAGGTGAGCCGAACCGCGATGCAGGAGTTGTCGGTGAACTTCCTGCTGCTCGACCCGAACAACCCGCGCGGCAACGACGAAGGTCTTATCCAGACGGGTCAGTTCAACCCGTTTACCGACAACTTCGTCAACTCGCGGCGCGGTCCTGAGAACTCATTCTCCGACAAGGTCAACCTGTTCTTGTTCCACGACAACGAGCGGTTGAGCGCATTCATTACCGCGCTTCAGGGTACCGGTGACTTCAAGAGCCTGGCCGAGCCCAACCTGTTGGCGCTCGACGGAACCGAAGCGTCGTTCCTGGCCGGCGGTGAGTTCCCGTTCCCGTTCTCTTCCGGTGATGGAGACATCTCGCTCATGTTCAAGGAGTTCGGGATCCGGCTGGCGTTCACGCCCACGGTGATGAACAGCGGCAACATCAAGCTAAAGGTCGAACCGGAGGTGTCGACGCTCGACTTCGCGAGCGGCCTGCAGGCATTTGGCTTCCAGATCCCGACGATCCTTTCGCGGCGGGCACACACGGAGGTCGAGCTCAAGGACGGGCAGACCTTCGCCATCGCCGGGCTGATCGACAACTCCATCACCGAGAACCTGTCCAAGGTTCCGGTGCTCGGACACATCCCGATTCTGGGCAAGCTCTTCCAGTCGCAGAACATGCGTCAGAACCGGAGCGAGCTGCTCGTACTGGTGACCCCGCGCCTGGTGCAGCCATCGGATGAGGCGCCGCCGATTCCGACTGGTGAGCCCGAGGATTGGAAGTGGAAGCGTTCGCTGAAAGAGGCCCCCGGTCAAACTGGACGAGACGGAGGTGTCTAGGAAATGATGCGCACATTTTCGGGCCAAAAGACAAAGACCAATAACCCCCTGAACAACGAGCGCGGTGGCTCCGCGATCCTGGTGGCGATCACCATGACCGCGCTGCTGTCGGCGGTCGCGCTGGCGGTCGACGTGGGCATGCTGCTCAGCTCGAGGAGCGAAGCCCAGCGAGCGGCCGATTCGGCGGCGCTGGCCGGTGCCGGCTCGCTGCTTGTCGACGAAGACAATGCGGATCGGGCGCGTAACACCGCGATTCAGTATGGGGGCTTGAACACGGTCCGAAAGACCACGGTAACGGTCCTGCCAGAGGACGTTGATGTCGATCTGGCGCTGGGTCAAGTCACGGCGCGAGTGCGCCGGACGGAAGATCGTGGGACCGCGGTGACCACATGGTTCGCCAACGTGTTTGGCGTCAGCCAGGTCGACATCGCCGCGACCGCCACGGCCCAGGTCCAGCCGGCCGGGCGGGCGACGTGCTTGAAACCGTTCGCGATTCCGGATCAGTTTCTCGATGTCGATGGCGACGGTGAGTTCGACGTCGGAGTCGACCAGTACGACCCGAACATCCATGGGTATGGCTCCGACTGGCGTAATGCCGGCAGCCCGGGCGACGACCTGCAGGGGTACACCGGCGACTTCGGTCGGCAGGTCGACCTCAAGCAGGGTGGGCCAACCAATTTCCAGCCCAGCTGGTACTACCCGTGGGACGTGTCCGATTCCGAGGGTGCTCCGTCGACCGGTGGTGCGCGATTCCGTTGGAACATCGCCAACTGCAACACGGCCATCGTTTCGATCGGCGAAGAGTACTGGATCGAAGACGGCAACATGAACGGCCCCACGCGTCAGGGTGTCTACGACCTGATGGATCAGGACTCGGGTGCCTACTGGGACACGTTTGAGAACGCGGTTGGGGGCAGTGACTGGGCTCCGAACTGGGAGGGCAGTCCGCGGATCGGAATCATCCCGGTGTTCAACCCGTCGCGCGAGTTCGATCCGGGCAAGCAGCCAGTTGAGTTCACGAATTTTCTCGCCGTCTTCTTTGAGGACATGCAAGGGGGCGGTCAAAACCAGCAGGTCATTGGACGGATCATGTATGCGTCCGGAATCGGTGGCGGCACTGGCGGCACCGGCCCCGGAATCGGGTTCGTGCAACTGGTCGAGTAGCGAAAGAGGTACCCCGTGACCGATAACACCCCCATCAACGGCGCCGTCATATCGACGGACCCCAAGTTCCGGGCCGTCTTTCATGGCAACGGCGATGGTGAGAAACAACCGGTTGAGGTGACGTTCGAGATCATCGTCCCCTTCGCCGAGGTCAGCCACGGCCACCTCGAGGAGCTGAGGGTCGTCCAACCCTCGATCGTGTTCATCGATCTCGAGGACGACCCGATTCTCGGCTGCAAGCTGGCGCAGTTCCTGGTCGAGACGAATCCGGCCCTGCGGATGGTCGCAGCCGGAACCGACGGATCGCCTGAGTTTCTGATGACGGTGATGCAAGCCGGGATCAGCGAGTACCTGCCGAAGCCGGTAACCGAAGATGCACTCCTGGCGGCTATCGGCCGCGTCAGCCGCAAGATCGGCGCGACGGTCAGCCAGGCTGCCGGGCCGGCTCGGCGCGAGCCCGGCAAGCTCATGTGCTTCTTTGGTACCAAGGGCGGGTCAGGCTCGACAACAGTCGCCACGAACATTGCGATCCAGCTCCACCGCATGACCGGCAAGCGAACGGTGCTCGTCGACCTCGACCTCGAGCTCGGTGAGATCGCTCTCTATCTCGGTGTCGAGCCGCGGTTCAACTTCGTCGACTTGGCCAAGAACTTTCACCGCATGGATGCCGGTCTGTTGGCCTCGTTTATCGAGTGTCATGACTCCGGCGTACACCTGCTGGCCGCTCCATACCATCCGGAGCGGGCGGAGTCGGTGACCGCCGATCACACCAAGCAGATCATTCAGTTCTTGAAGCAGCATTACGACTATGTCGTCGTCGATGTGTCGAACTCGTTCTCGGAACGCACGCTGGCGGCGTTTGAAAAATCCGACGAAGTGTATCTGATCGCTACCGCCGATCTGCCGTCATTGCGCAACATTCAGCGATGCCAGCATCTGATTGGCCGGTTGGCTAAGACCGGTGAGCTGCGATTGGTTGTCAATCGCTATCACCCCGACTGCGACATCACGTTAGAGGACGTCGAGAAGTCGATCGGGATGGAGATCTATTGGGCTCTGCCGAACGACTATCAGTCGTGCATTTATGCCATCAACACGGGTCAGCCGGTCATCCTGGATGACAGCAGCCCCTACACGCACGAGCTCCAGGCGCTGGCGGCCAAGATGACCGGCCTCCCGAGCGCGGATGCTCATCGCAAGGGGTGGTTTGCCCGCAAGGTGGTTGATCCTTTGAAGACTTTCCTTGGTTCGGAGGCCGATGGGGAAGACGCCCTCATGCTGCCACCAGCCGTAGTCGGAGGTGAGCGCGCGTGAGCGACGACAAAGACCCGTACACGATCCCGCTGTTCTCGGAAGAGGGCGCGGTGAATAGAGAAAAGTTGCCCTGGGACGGCGCCGAGGACAACGGAGCCGAGGACAACGGAGCTGAAGCCAGTACAGGCACGACAGCGACCGAACCCCCGGAACCATTTGGCTTCGATCCGGACATGGTTTCGATATCGCCTGAGGGCATACCCAAGAGTGGCGATGATGCCCACGAGATCAAGAGTCGGATCCACAAACTGTTGCTGGAAAGGCTCAATCTCACCAACCTGGACCAGTACGATCAGGATCAGGTGGTGGCCGAGATCCGGAAAGTCGTCCAGGGGCTGCTCGATCAGGAATCGGCGCCGCTCAACTATGACGAACGCGAGGCGTTGGTAGAGCAGGTCCTGCACGAGGTCTTCGGCCTCGGACCGCTCGAACCGCTGCTCCAAGACCCGACCATTTCCGACATCCTCGTTAACACATACGAAGACGTCTTCATCGAGCGCAATGGAAAGCTCGAGCCGACGGACGTTCGGTTCAAGGACGATCGCCACTTGTTGCAGGTCATCGACCGCATCGTGTCCGCGGTGGGACGTCGAATCGACGATTCGAGTCCGATGGTGGACGCGCGGTTGGCCGATGGGTCACGTGTAAACGCAGTGATTCCTCCGCTGGCGATCGATGGGCCCCACCTTTCGATTCGTAAGTTCAAGAAAGATGCGCTGTCGGGAGAGGACCTACTGCGCTTCGACACGATGACGCCTCAAATGCTCGAGCTCCTTGAGGGGATCATTAAGGCCCGCCTCAATACGCTGATCTCGGGTGGTACCGGCTCCGGAAAGACGACGTTGCTCAACGTGTTGTCGGGCTCGATCCCGGACAATGAGCGGATCGTGACGATCGAGGACTCGGCCGAGCTGCAGCTCCGTCAGCCGCACGTCGTGCGGTTGGAGACGCGGCCGCCCAACGTCGAGGGTTTGGGCGAGGTGACGGCTCGTCAACTGGTGATCAACTCGCTGCGTATGAGACCCGACCGCATCATCGTCGGTGAGGTTCGTGGCGGCGAAGCGGTCGACATGCTGCAGGCGATGAACACCGGCCACGACGGCTCGCTGACGACGGTCCACGCAAACGCTGCGCGCGATGCGATGAGCCGCCTCGAGACGATGATTGCAATGGCAAATCTGAACCTACCGGATAAAGCGATGCGGCAGCAGATCGCTAGCGCTATAGACGTAATCGTTCAGGTGAACCGCATGTCCGATGGAACACGTCGATTGATGTCCATCTCCGAGATCGTCGGGATGGAGGGCGACATAGTCACAATGCAGGAGATCTTCATGTTCGAGCGTCAAGGAATTGATGAAAACGGTAAGGTTCTCGGACAGTTCAAGGCTACCGGGATCCGGCCGCGATTCGCCGAGAAGCTCAGCACCTGCGGCATCGAACTGCCGACCGCAATGTTCTCGAACCTCGAGTACAGCTTGTCGGGGAAGGAGGAAGCATGATGGACCGACTTCCGCCCAACGTGATGCTCGCGATCCTCGTGTTCGCAGCGGTGGCGTGTGCGGTCGTCGTCCTCTCCATAATGTGGGAGTGGTGGGGTGATCGGAGGCGTCAGCGTGATTTAGCCAGGCGTTTGAGCGGCGTTGAAACCAGCGACGGAGAGCGAAAAGACGCGTTTGGCGATCTCTTCAAGGAGGCGAAGAGCGCCGATGTCAAGTGGTTGCAGCCGGTCGTAGCCCGTGTCCCGCAGACGAGGGACCTGCAACACTTGCTCGACCAGGCCGACATGCCGTGGCGGGTCGGGACTTTCCTGATGATGACGTTTGGTGCGGCGATGGCTTTTGGTCTGATGGCGCTGCTGATCACGAATAACGTGCTGGTAGCGATCGCGGCGGCCGCTCTTGGGGCGTCGTTGCCGCACGTCTACGTACGGCGCCGCAAGACCAAGCGATTACGGGCTTTCGAGGAATGCTTCCCGGAGGCGATCGACCTCTTAGGGCGCGCGATCCGGGCCGGTCACGCCTTCTCGACTGGACTGCAAATGGTGGCTGACGAATCACCCGAGCCGGTCTGCGGAGAGTTCCGCCGGGTTTTCGAGGAGCAGAAGTTTGGTTTGAGCATAGACGATTCGCTGCTCGCGTTGGCGGATCGAATCGAGCTCGTCGATATGCGGATCTTCGTGACCGCCGTTCTGATTCAGCGCGAGGTCGGCGGTAACTTGGCCGAGATCCTCGACAAAATCTCGTACACGATTCGCGAGCGGTTCACGATCGAGCGACAAGTCCGGGTTTACACCGCACAGGGCCGGTTCACCGGGTATCTGTTGGGGGCTCTTCCCATCGCTGTCGGTTTCCTGATTTATCTCTTGAACGGCGAGTACATGACTGTGCTGTGGGAGAGGGACATCGGTCGCATGCTGATCTCCGTTGCCGCCGTGCTTCAGGTCATCGGTTTCTTCGTCATCCGCAAAATCATCAACATCGAAGTGTAGGTAGGGAGCCATGCTGTTATACCTTGTCGTCGGCCTAATCATGTTCTCCGTCATGGCACTCGTGTGGGGGTTGGCTTCACTGAGACCGGCGCGGTCGCGCTCGATCTCGCGACGCCTGACCGAGCTCCAGTCTGGTGGTGACGATAAGTTCGCGATCCAGCACGCCACCCAGCGTCGCCGCCGCCAGCAAAAGCGGGAACAGATGCAAGGCATCCTTGAATCGTTCGGCGAGCGGGTCGCCCGCCGCGAGATCGATTGGGGACGCACCAATCTGATGCTGATGCAAGCCGGCTACCGCAGTGCCGGCACGTTGCCGATCTACTTCGGCGTTCGGATCGTGGCCGCGATTGGCCTCGCCGCCGGCGCGGTGTTCATAGGGACCGTCGCGCGTGCCGGCCCGAGCACGATGATCGCCGTTGGCGTATCCGCGCTCATTGGTTGGGTCATCCCGTCGATGGTAGTGAAGCGCAAGATCCGCAAGCGACAGAAAGACATTCAGTTGGCGTTGGCCGACACGCTCGATCTGCTGGTGGTCTGCGTGGAAGCCGGTCTCGGCTTGAACCAGGCGTTGCTCAGAGTCTCGGACGAGATCGAATACGTCAGCCACATCATGAGCGAAGAGCTCGCGCTGCTCAACTTCGAGATTCGGGCCGGGACGCCACGCGACGAAGCGATGCGCAATCTCGGCGATCGGACCGGTGTACCGGACCTCAAATCGTTGACCGCCATGCTCATCCAGACCGATCGCTTCGGTACTTCGATTGCCAAGGCGTTGCGTGTCCACTCGGATACGCTGCGCATCAAGCGTCGGCAACGGGCCGAGGAGGCGGCGGCCAAGACGACGATTAAGCTCGTCTTCCCGCTCGTGCTGTTCATCTTCCCGGCGATGTTCGTAGTGATTCTCGGTCCGGCAATCATTCACATCACCGAGCAGATGAAGGGACTGATGTGAGAATGTTGCGTGTCGTTAATGCGACCCGGGACCGCGAGCTGGGTGATCGCGTTTGGCTGGCGAATCGGTGGTGGCCGCGTCTTCGGGGACTGCTAGGCCGTGGGCCACTGAAGCCGGGTGCGGGCATGGTGCTGGATCCTTGCCGAGCGGTTCACATGTTTGGGATGAAGTACCCGCTAGACGTGGTGTTTGTGAACACAGAGGGGGAAGTCGTCGCATTGTATCCAAAGCTGGACCCCGGCAAGCGGACCCCGTGGCACAAGCCGGCGCGCAAAGCGATCGAACTTCCTGTTGGAACACTGACCGCAACCGGTACCGAGGTCGGTGACGTCCTGACTTGTCAATTGGCGGAGGCCATCTAATGAACGCTGGATTCGGGGTCAAAACTGCAGATGTGACGGCGGGGTCGCGCAAACCACCGATTCCCGAGTCGATCGAGGAGACGGGTTTGCTCGACGAAACGATCGGCGACCTGCTCATCAAGACGCTCTACACCAAGGGTGCTCATACCGGGCAACAGCTGAGCGAAAGCGTGTGCTTGCCGTTCCGGTTGCTCGACGATCTCTACCACGATCTGCAGCACCGCCAGTTCACCGAGGTCCGCGGAACCCAGGGTCACGGTCGTGGCGGCTACGTGTACGATCTCACGACTCAGGGGCGGGATCGCGCGCGAGAGGCGATGATTTCGAATCAGTACGTTGGACCGGCTCCGGTTCCGATCGATCTGTACCGAACCTGGGTCGAGGCTCAAACGATCCGCAAAGTGCATATCACGGTGGATCGAATCCAATCCGGGTTCGGGCATCTGGTGCTGGATCCAAAGTTTGTCGAGTACCTCGGTCCAGCGATCAACTCGGCAAAATCGATGTTTCTCTATGGTGATTCGGGCAATGGCAAGACCAACATGGCGGAGTCGATTGCCCGGATGTTGGGTGGTGACATGTACGTTCCCTACGCGGTCGATGTCGAGGGCCAGATCATGATCACCCACGATCCGGTCTACCACCGGCCAAAACCGGACGAAACGGTGACGGTATCGGTGGACGGTGAAGAGTCGACGCTGCTCGAGTCGGCGCCGACTTATGATCGCCGGTTCGCCCGCGTCGCTCGTCCGGTGGTGTTCACCGGCGGCGAGCTCACGCTCGAACAGCTCGATCTGCAGTACGATCCTACGGCGAAGGTGTACCAGGCACCGTTTCAGGTGAAGGCCAACGGTGGTGTGCTCATTATCGATGACTTCGGGAGGCAGCAGGTACGACCACGTGATCTGCTGAACCGCTGGATCGTTCCGCTGGAAAAGCGGATCGATTTCATGACGCTCCACACCGGTCACAAGTTCCCGGTCCCTTTCGATTGCCTGCTCATCTTTGCTACCAACTTGAATCCGCTCGATCTCGTGGACGAGGCCTTCCTGCGTCGAATTCACTACAAGATTCACGTGCCGAGCCCGGACTACGAGCAGTTTGTTCAGATTTTCCGGCGTATTTGCGTTTCGAGACAGATTCCGTTTGTGGCCGGCCGCGTGGCCTACGTCTATCGCCAGTTTTACGAGCCGAACGGTATCACGCCTCGATCGTGTCACCCGCGGGATCTCGTCGATCACCTATGTGACTCGGCTCGGTACCTGGGGGTCAAGCCAGAGTTGACGGTCGAGTTGCTCGACCATGCGTGCAAGTCGTACTTCCTCGACATGCCGGATGAAGACTACATCGTTGATCCGTCGGAGCTGGAGGGCGACCACAAGCCCCCCGCGGCCATGGCGATGACGGTGACTCACGGGGGTTCGGGGCACGAAGAACCGGAGCCCACGCCCGAGGCGGTCGATCCAGGTGGCGCAGATGAGGTGCCGACAACGGTGGCCGAGCCCGTCGTGGCAACCGATGAGGAGCAAGGGCCCGGTGAGCCGCCCGGGAGCGCACCGGCGTCATGAGCGAGCGAAAGCCCCGAGTTTTGGATCGGAGGGGCGAGTACGACGAGGTGACCTATCGCGAGGCGCTGCGGTCACTCGGCCTGTTCGCTCCGGTACAGCCCGACGACATCCACCGCGCCTATCGATCGCGTGCAAAGCAGATCCATCCCGATCGGTTCGCGGCGAACGGTGGTTTCGATGAAGCCACTCACCGCATTCAAAAACTGAACGCTGCCCACGAGTACGTGATTCACTTCTATGGGACGTTCGAGAAGTCGCAGGGACGGATCGCGCGCCATCATATGCCGCGCGGTCAGGCCGGCCCAATGAATCCATTGTTCGAGGTGCTTCTATTCCCGATCGCCGCCGTGTACTCGTTCACAACGGTGTTGGCTGCGGTGCCAGCCGCTTTGCTCGACCGTTTTAGCGCAGAGGACGAGGTGGATAACCCGGCTGAAGAGGACGGGAACGATGTGAACGCGAGCGAAAAGGAAAACGACGCCGCGAACGAGCAGCAAGCCGTGACACCATCTCGCGAGGGGTGGCTCGTCGTCGGGCCGCACGTAATGGCGCTCGTCCTGTTCATGCTGGTCGAGAGCTCCGGGATCGCGGCGCCGTTCTTCAAATGGTGGGTGGGGCTTTCTCTCCTCATCATGCTATCGACCGACATCGCCAGCCGAGTCACAGGCGAGGAGAACCCGCTCCGTGATCACCGCGCGTTTGGCCGCGTAGACGCCTTCGTCCGCAGCCTTTAGGCCTTCGCTCTAAGAGCCGTCGGCGCGGCTATACGCCGACGCTGACTGCGGCACCCAACCCGACCTCGAGTCGGGTATTTTTTTGCCCAGTGGAAGCAAAAGGCGGCCCCTGAGCGTCCCACTATATTGGATTGTTCAATGTCGATGCTTGAAGATGATTCGTCCCGTTTTGCGTTGCTCTTTTCGGTGCTTCTGCACGCCGTGCTCGTGGCGCCGGTCTGGGGCTTGTTGTCGAGCGCCCAGCCGGTGGTGGCCGAGGCCGAGGCGCCGCCGATGCGGTTCACCTTTGTGGAGGCCCGCGACGCGCCGGAGGAGCCGCCCGACGAACCGACGCCGCTGCTGTCCACGCGAGACCAGCGTGCCGCTCAGCAGCGCGCCCCCTCAGAGCTTCCAGAGGGTTCGGCGTTCCAGTTGGGGCAAACGCCGTTACCGGTCGCCCCCCGGGCACCCGGTTCGGTGGCGAGCGCGGCTTCCACGACCGCACAGCCAAAGTCGAGCGGCGACCGGGCGCCAGGTGAGGAATCGGTCGAGCGGCCGGCTGGGGAGGGCCCGAGAACCCCTTCCGGTGATGGGCGGTTAGCGGTTCGCGAGAAGCCGATCGGGCTGGCTGCGGCCCGTTCGTCAAGCCCCGGGAGTGGAGCCAGACTCCCCGCGCCCGAGGTCGACCAACGACTCACGCGGGCCCGCGCGGGCAGCACGTTCAGTTTGAACACTACCGCCTGGGAGTATGGGCCATACATGGCGCGCCTAAAAGCGCAGATCGAGGAACACATTTTCCCGCCACCGGCGTTTTACTACGGCACCGCCGCATGGGCGACGCGGGTGCGATTCCGGATCGCGCCCGACGGTCGGCTTACGTCGGTCGAGTTGCTTGATCACCGGGGCGTCCCCAACCTTCAGTATGTGGCGACATCCTCGATTGAAGCCGCCGCCGATTATGAGCCGTTGCCGCCGGGTTTTCCCGAACCGCTGCTCGAAGTGACGGGGAGCTTCTACTTCAACGTGGCTGCGCCGGGCCGGTAGCGCCGCGGCAAGGGACGCATGTTGGAGACACTGGGTCAGGGCGGCATCTTGATGGTCCCGCTGGCACTTAGCTCGGTGCTCGCGCTGTGGGTGATCCTGGATCGAGCCTGGCGACTTCAGCGCCGTCGGGTACTGGTGCCGGAAATCGTGAGCGTGCTCGAGAGCCTTCGGAACTCGTCCGACATCCCACTGGCACGACTGATCTGCGACCGCAATCCGGGACCGTTCTCGACCATCGTCCAGGCCGCCCTCGACAACAAGGACCGTTCGCGAGACGAGATCCGCGAGCGAGTGGAGCATCAAGGCCGGCAGGAGATCGCCCGCTTGGAGCGAGGGTTGGGGCTGTTGGAGACGATCGCCGCCATCGCCCCGCTGCTCGGCCTGTTGGGCACGGTGCTGGGGATGATCGAGGTCTTCGAGGTCGTTTCGCAGCAAGGCGCGGGACAAGCTCAGGAACTGTCCGGTGGGATCTCCCAGGCGTTGATCACCACCGCCACCGGCTTGTCAATCGGAATCCCCGCGTTGGTGGCGTACAACTACTTCGTCGGCAAGGCGGAGCGGCTGGTGCTCGACATCGAGGACCACACTGATCGGCTCATTCAAACCGTGCTGCTTTTCCGCGAAGCGGAAGACGGCGATGCGTCTTGAACCCGGTCGTCGTCGCAAGACGCTGATCAACGTCACTTCGCTGATCGACGTCGTCTTCCTGCTGCTCATTTTCTTCGTCGTGACATCCACCTTTCTCGAGCAACCCGGGCTCGACCTAACGCTACCCGAAGCTGGGTCGGCGGACGTGACCGCCAGGGAGCAGGTCACGCTCGGCGTCACCGCAGACGGTGAGATCTTCCTGAACGGAGATCCGGTCGTGCTCGACGGTATAGCGGACCTGATCGAGCAGGCGCTCGAGCAAGCCGGGACCGAACGCGTGCTGCTTGAAGCCGACTCGCGCGTTTCGCACGGCCGCGTGGTGGCGCTGATGGACGCGGCCCGCCGGGCCGGTGCCAGGGCGCTGTCGGTAGCGACGCGTCCCCCTGAAGGAACCGCTCAGGAACCGTGAACCAACCGGCGCGAACCTTCGTCGCGGCCGCGGTGTTGGGGGGCGCCTTGTTCATCCTGCCACCGGGACCGCTGGCGGTCGTGCTGCTGATCGCCGCGCTGGTTGCGCTGGTGGTGGGACTCATCCGGCGCTGGCCCCGGCGCTGGGGGCTGCGTATCGCGCACGTGCTTTTGTTCGCGTATCTCGCGGCGTGGACCTACACGTACCTTGATGATTGGCGGCTCGCCCGCGGTGGCGCTGCGACTGCGGCTCGCTTGGAAACCGCGAAGCTCGATCGGGTGGCGGCGGTTCTTGGCGGCCGGCTTCAAACCAACCGTGCCCTGGCGGTTCGCGTGGCGGGTGCGCTGGCCTCTGAAAGCGCCATGGACGGACGAAACATGGTGCAAGACCCTGAGCTCTTCGTTTCGCTGGGCCGCGCGGTGCCGCCGCTTCTACCGACCGGCGTCGGGATCGAAGTGTATGACGCAGCCGGCAGCCTGCGCGCATGGTGGGGTGAGCCACGGGGTGGCCGGCTGCCTGCTGACTCGGTGTTGGCGCCGTTGGCGGGCGGCGTGGTACGCCGGCCGGCTGGCTACACGCTGGCCTACGCCGCCGTTCCGTGGAGCGTCGAGTCGGACAGCTTCGTCGTCGCCGTCAAGGACCTCTGGGCGGTCGAGACCCCGTTGCGGCGGGGTGTCGGCGAAACCGACCTGATGTTGACGACGCTGGAGCAGGGCGAAGATCTCGCCTTCCGCGTTCTGGCGCCTGGCGACGAGTCGGAGCAGCCCTCGGCATCGGCTGTCATTCGCGGGTCGGACGGGGAAGCGGTGGCGTCGGTCGTGAGCGAGCGGTTCATGCTCCGGCGTTATCTGGCTGAACGCCGAAGCGACGCGCAACGGATGCTGGCCGCTCTCTACCTGTGGCCGCTGTTGTGGGCGACGGGGGCGATCTGGCAGCTGGCGCGGCAACGTCGTGCGGGATCGAGCTTGGTCCACTGGGCGACCGGACTTGCGGGACAAACAATCGTGCTGGTCGGGCTCTGGGGGTTCGTCATGAAGTCCCGCTTCGCGGCCCGCTTGCTGCCCGACGGGTGGTTCAGCCCACTGACGTTTGCGACCGACTTTCTGGGTCCCGGCGGTCGTTCGCCTGGGGACCTGATGTTCACCGCGGCGATCGTGTTCCTGATCGTGTTGTCAGCCTACACGCTCATTCCGAGATCGCGGCGACGGCCGTCCCCAATGTGGGCGGTGCCGGTGGTCGCCGCAGCCGCAACGCTGGCGATCCGTTTCGCGCCGGCCACCGGGCTGGTCGTCGAGCGGGCGCTGCAGAGCATGAGCCCGAGCGTCTTTTTCAGCTCGACGCTGTTGTTCTCGCCACCCTATCTGATGGTGTTGTTGAGCCTCGCGCTGCTGGTCGCGGCGGCGATCGGAGTGTTGGCGGTTGTCTTCCGATGGCTCAACATGCCAACCGGCAGGGGATGGGTACTGGGTGCGGCGGCGGTGACCGTAACGATGCTCGGCTTAGCGGCGCTCAATCTCCCGGGCGCCGCCATGGCGGGTCGATTCTCGGCGATCGGACCGCTGCTCGGCCTGGGGGCGGTCGGTGCCGCAGCGCTGATCGACGCCGCTGGACGCCGTCGGGACGATGCACACCCCGCTTCTAGCGTCCGTTTCTCGCTGGTAGCGGTGGGTTTGGCATGCGTCCTCACGTTTCCGATCGTGGCCTTCGCCCGCGTCCAGGCCTCGCATGAATTGCTGGTCGAGCGCGCCGAGCGGATCGGCGCAGCCTCGACCCAGTGGCTTCAGTACACAATGACGCGAACGATTGAGTATCTGGTGACCGAGCCCGAGGTCAAGCGAGCGATCCAAGACTCGAACCGCGACGCTGCATTGCTGTTGTGGAACCAGAGCCCGCTCCGGACGCTCGACTTCGCATCCGGACTGTATCTGTTTGATGCCGAAGGGTCGACGGTCAGTCAATTCGCTCTGTCAGCTGTCGACCTATCGGGTCGGGCTCGTCGCTACGCGCGGGAAACATCGGTGCCACGAGTCGAGATCGAAGGCGCGCCGCGTGATCGTGGCATCTGGTGGGCGATCGTTCCGGTAAGTGAGGTCGTCGATGAGGTCGAGGAACGCGTCGGCGCTGCGGTCGCGATGACCACCGGGGCGCTCGAGCTCCGGGAGCCGGCGGCCGGATCGGCGTTTGTTCTGACGGATCTGTTGGCCGGCTCCGGACCGCCATCCAACGCGCCGCAAATCACTGCGCTGAGTTCCGATGAGGTGCCGCCGCCGGGGACCTTGCTGACGACCGTCGTGCGCGAGGGCGAGGAGCCGGTCCAGCTCGCGATGCCACTCGAACCGTTGTTGCCCACCGCCCGCTCGTATGCGGTGTTCGCCTTCGTGGGGGTTATTTGCGGCATGTTGTTGGGTTTGATCGAACGTTGGGGAGACGTGCGCACCCGTGGCCGATGGTGGGCGAGCATCAGGGCCGAGAATCCGCTGCATTCCTTTCGCCTGCAACTGTTGCTGGCGTTCCTCGCGGTGGCCGCGGTGCCGCTCACGTTGTATGCGGTGCTGGGCTATCGCGCGAGCCGCCTAGAGCTCCAAGAGGCGACCCGGGCTGCAGCCGCCGAAGCGCTGGCCGCCGCCAGCCGCATGGTCGTCGACGATCCAGCGCTCGAACGGGGAACGCCGCGCCTTTTGACCGACCGGTTGAGGGGGGTGGCGGAGATCCTTCAACAGGATTTGGTGCTGTATTGGCAAGGTCGAACGGTGGCGTCCAGTCGGCCCGAGATCTTCGCCTCGCGGCTGTTCGCCGATCGCATGCCAGGGGAAGTGTACGCGGAGTTGTTCGGCGTTCGTCGCCCACTCGCGTTCGACTCGATGGTGCTCGGTCAGCGTTCGTTCCTGGTCGCGTACCAACCATTAGTGGAACCCGATGCGCCGGCAGGCTACGTGTTGGCAACACCGCTGCTGATCCGTGAGGACCGGGCCCGCGCCGATCTGCAGCGACTGGGCGAGGGCGTGTTCCTGCTGTCGGCGTTCTCGTTGGGTTTCTTGTTGATCGTAAGTGGCGGACTCTCACGATACATGGCGCGACCGCTGTCAGCGCTCGAGCGTGGCACTCGACAGATCGCCGCCGGAAGGCTCTCATACCGGCTCCCGTCACCCGCCCGACGCGACGAGTTCGGGCGCCTGCAAGGCGCGTTCAACGCGATGGCCGAGCAGCTGGACGTTAGTCAGCGAGCGCTGGAGCGCGAAAAGTCGAGGGTCCAGGCGATCCTGGCTTCGGTCGGTGCCGGTGTCGTGGCGCTCGACGAGCGCGGGCGGATCCGGCTGCTCAACGATCGCGCCGCTAGCCTGCTCGGTCAGGATCCCGGCGATGTGATCGATCGTCCGGTGGATGAGCTCGTCGTCGACGATGGTGAGGCGAGCTCGTTCTGGCGGGCGGTTGCGTTGGAGTTCGACCGAGGAGGGGGAGACGACCACGATCTAGTCGTTCGACGAAACGGCGAAGAGCGGCACTATCACATGGTGGGAACGGCGCTGCGCGACGCCGTCGGGAGAGAGCGGGGATTGGTCGTGGCGTTCGAGGACATCACCGCCAACGTGCAGTCACAGCGCGTGCTGGCGTGGGGTGAGATGGCTAGACAAGTCGCGCACGAGATCAAGAATCCGCTCACGCCGATGAAGCTCTCACTGCAACACCTTGAGCGTACCGTGGAAGATCGCCCGGACGATTTCCACCAAGTCTTTCACTCCAACCTCGACCTGATCCTGGCCGAGGTGGAACGACTCGAGCGAATCGCCAGCAACTTCGCTCGCTTTGCGGTTCCCGATCCGGCCGTTAACGAACCGTTCGATGCCGAGGTGGCTGCCCGCGAGGTGGTGGCACTATTCGGGCCCGGCGAAGATGAGGTGGTTTACTCACTCGACGTCATTGGACAGCCGTGGCACCTGCGTGGTGACCCTGAAGGGTTTCGACGCATCTTGGTCAACCTGCTTCAGAACAGCCGCGAAGCGGTGCTGGCTGCAAACGGCGGAAGCGTGCGCCTGCAACTCGATTGGAAACGTGAAATGGGCTGGGCTTGGATCTCGGTCGTCGACGATGGCATCGGGCTCCCCGCTGAAGGTCTCGATCGGCTCTTTGAGCCGTCGTTCTCGACCAAGACGCGTGGCACGGGTCTTGGCCTCGCGATCACGCGCCGGATCGTCGAGGCGTGGGGGGGGACGATCGACTACGAGCGCCCGCCCGACGGAGGGACGGCGATCCACGTTCGGCTGCCCACGGTTCGAGCCGGGGACGACGCCCCGACGCCCTAGAAGCCCAGCCAACCGTCCAAGCGTACAGCGACCCGAGTGTGGCGCTCGGGTACCGTCTCTGTGAATCGACTTTCCATAATTGAGACCTATGCTTCACTTTCGTTGACAGACCTGATAGATAAATGGTAGGCTGTAGCTCACATAGAGAGGCTAGTGTTTTTTTAGGGGGTAGCGACAGATGGTTTATCTTAGGATCAAACACCTTGCGAAACTCTGTAAATCATTCCAAGAAGAGAACTTAGGGCAGGATCTAGCCGAGTACGGGCTCCTCGCCTCGCTGATCGCGATCGTCGTCATTGCGGCCGTTACACTGGTCGGTTCCACCCTGGTAACCACGTTTAACACCGTCGCTACCGCCATGACTGGCGTGGCCGGCGGCGGGAGCTAGAAGACCGTGGGGTTTTTCGACTACCCCCGGCCGTCGCGGAGCCGGGGCCGCCCCCATCCTGACACCGGCCTCGGCCTCCCGCGGCGGCAAACTTTTTCCATTTTTTCGGAACAGAATTGCCATGCATTGGAATTACGGACCTTTTTTGTTGACTCTTTTTTCTCGACGTGGTACCGTGATCTAACCGAATTGTCCCCTTGTCTCCGTGTCCCAGGCCCTCGAAGACACGCGACGGGATGGCCCCGCGAGGGGGCAGTACCAAACCGAACCCGGAAAGGCTGGTGTTCGTGACGTTTTTGTTGATCCAGGCCAGCCGGCTCCTGTGGGGGCCAAAGGGCGACGTAAAGAGCCAGACCCCTGAAGACGAGTGCGGCTTGAACGAGAGCGGACAGGATCTCGCGGAGTACGCGCTCCTGGCTTCGCTTATCGCGCTCGTCGTCATCGGGGCGGTCACGCTGCTCGGAACGCAGCTCATCGCGGCGTACAACAACATCACCGCGACGCTGAATTTCAGCGGCGGCTCTTAACCCGCGCCACAACTGTAACTCAACCCGAAGGAGACCCATCCGCAATGAGCTTTCTGACTCGTTTTTGGACCGACGAATCTGGCCAGGATCTGGCCGAGTATGCGCTGTTGATTGCGCTGATCGCGCTGGTCGTGATCGGTGCAGTGACACTGCTCGGAACCCAGATCAGCACCGTGTTTACGAACATCACCAACGGCCTTGCAGGCACGGCCGGTGGTAGTGGTGGATCGTAGTCACGGTTGACAGTGGAATCGGGGTCTCCCGCTTTTGCGGGAGCCCCGAGCTCCACGATGGCAGCGTTGCAACTAACACTTTGATTGTCCAGGACCCCCGCCTGGTCGAGAGGTCCTATTGACCGCAAACCCTAGTCTGATCGCGCTCGTTCTCGTTCTCGCGCTGTCCGTTGTGTGGGATCTCCGCACGCGCCGCATCCCGAACTGGTTGACCGTCGGGGCGTGTGGCGCCGCGTTGGGACTGCGCGCGGTTCAAGGTCTCGAGCCGTTGGGGTTTGGCGTGCTCGGACTGGTCTTGGGTCTCGCCATTTCGTTGCCACTCGTTTTCGCCGGTGGGCTGGGTGGCGGTGACGCCAAGCTGATGGCGGCGGTGGGGGCGTTCCTGGGCCCCGGGCAGCTGGTGGGGGCGCTTCTCGCGATGGCGCTCGTCGGGGGTGTTCTGACGGTGGTGGTGGCCATTCGGCGGGGGGTCATGTACGAGACGCTCCGTAACACTTGGAGGCTCACCGGCCAGTTGGTCGGGTTGGGTCCTGAATCTGAACCGCGCCGAACGCTCGGTACCGCTGGAGTTTTGACGATTCCGTATGCGGTACCGATCGCTATCGGCGCTCTGGCAGTTCTTATCTACGGATAATCGGGCTCGCACGGGGGGTGCTCATGATCAATCCGCTATTGCTTTTGCAAAAACTCACTACACGGTGTCGCCGATTGGCGTCCAGCTCGGGCCAGTCGATCGTCGAGCTGGCGATCGCGATGCCGATCCTGCTCGGGCTGGTGATCGGGATCTTCGAGTTTGGCCGCGCCTGGAACGTTCGTCAGGTGACGACCAATGCGGCCCGCGAGGGTGCCCGCATGGCGGTCATTCCGGGAGAGGATCCGCTGGTCGTGGAGGCTAGGGTCAACGATCGGCTGACCAATGCCGGTTTGGATCCGGGCCTCGCCACGGTGACGATCACCAACATGGTCGCCAACGTCGGTGACGACACGTCCGTTCAGGTCGATTACCCCTTTCAGTTCACTTTCATCGGGCCGGTCGTTGATCTCATGGGCGGTGGCGGCGCCATCCCCGGCTCGATCAACATGACAACTACTTCGACCATGCGACACGAATAGGCGGTGACCCATGCGACGTAGACGAATCATGATTGCGTTAGCGCTGGCGGTGGTTTCGGGTATCGCCGCTGCGTATCTGGCGCTCGGCTACCTGCGGCGAGCGAACATCGTGCCGACGCCGGCGGTGGCGTCGTCGGGCACCCCGGTGGCGGTCGCCGCGCGGGATCTGGCGATGGGTACTGTGTTGGACCCGGCCGACGTCGAGATCGTCGATTGGCCCAGTACGATTGTGCCACTCACCTACACCAGTTCGGCCGATGAGGTCGTCGGACACGGTTTGATTACGGCGGTGAGCGCAGGGGAGCCGCTGCTGACGACGAAGCTGGCCAGCAAGGAAGCGGGTGGAGGTTTGCCGATCGTGATCCCGGCGGGGATGCGCGCGGTGAGCGTCAAGGTCGACGAGGTGATCGGCGTGGCCGGTTTTGTCTTGCCTGGGACCCGGGTCGACGTCCTGGTGACCCTCAGCCCCGGCTCCAAGCCCGAAGCGGCGGCGACGCGGGTGATCCTGCAGAACGTCCAGACGTTGGCCGCCGGTCAGATGATCCAGCGCGACAAGGATGGTACACCGGTGACGGTGGCCGTCATCACGCTCCTAGTGAGCCCAGACGAGGCACAGAAGCTGACGCTCGCGGCGACCAAGGGGCGGATCCAACTGGCCCTCCGTAACACGCTCGATTTGGAGGAGGTCGAGACGACGGCGATCCGAGTCGGGAACCTGATCCAGCAGGCCGAGCAGCCGGTGGTCAAGAAAACCGGGAGACGTCGCGCGCGACCACAGGTCGAGGTCTACAACGGTGCGAAGCGTAGCGTAACCACCTTCTAGAGTGAGACTGAGGAGAGGACATGCGTGAGTGTCGACGGAACGAGGCAGTCTTGGGGAACTCGCGTGGTGCATCGATGGTTCTCATGGCGATCACAATGGTCGCGCTCTTGTCGGCGACAGCGCTGGCGATCGATGTCGGTATGCTGCTAAACGCTCGGACCGAAGCCCAGCGTGCGGCCGACGCCGCCGCCTTGGCGGGTGCGGGGTCACTCATCGTTTTCCCGGGTGACGACACCAAAGCCGAGAACAAGGCGATCGAATACGGCACTTTAAACACCGTTACCGACATCCCGGTCACACTCCTTCCCGAGGACGTCGACGTTGATTTGGTGCAGAAACGCGTCACGGTGACTGTGCGCCGGATCGATGATCGTGGAAGCGCGGTGGGCACATGGTTCGCCAGAGTGTTCGGCGTGGACGTGGTCGATATCGAGGCCCGCGCGGCGGCTGAAGCGCAGCCCACCGGCCTGGCCCGGTGCGTCAAGCCGTTCACGATCCCGGATGCCTTCAACGACGTCAACGGCAACGGCGAGTGGGACGAGGGCATCGACGAGTACGACCCCGCCCTGCACGGCTACGGCTCAAATTGGCGCAACCAGAACCAACCTGGGAACGACGGCTTGGGATACATCGCCGATTTTGGTAGGCGGATGAACATCAAGGCTGGCGGACCGGGTGTAGGCAAGCCGGGGTGGACCCAGCCGTGGGATATTCCGCATGTCGATGGCAGCCCAGCTCAAGGTGGCCACAACTACGAAGAGAACATCGCGACCTGCAACCCGTACACCGTCGCGATCGGCGAGGAGTACGATATCGAGAACGGCAACATGTGGGGCCCGACCATGCACGGGGCGGAAGATCTTATGGACCTAGATGACAACGCGGTCTGGAACCCCTCCAGTCACGAGGTCGAGGGCAGCGCCTTCGACCCATGGGAAGCGAGCCCGCGGGTCGGGATCGTGCCCACGCATCACCCGGGACGGGATTTCAAGCCCGGAAAGAAGGAAATCGAGTTTACCAACTTTATCGCGATGTTCTTCGAATACGTGGAGGGGAACGGTCAGGACCAGGAGGTCGTCGTTCGGGTCATGTTCCCGACCGGCGTTACTGGTGGTGGCACCGTCGCGCCCAACAATTTCTCTGTTGTCTTGGTCGAATAGGCAGCGAGGGCATGAGTAGTAGGAGACAGGCCAGAGGAGAGGGAGAGGATGCGTAGAAAACGAAGCGAGCGAGCTTTGAGAGACGCGCGTGGGGTGTCGATGGTTTTTGTAGCGATCACGATCGTGGCTGCGATGTCGGCGGTCGCATTGGCGGTCGACGTCGGCATGTTGCTGAACGCGCGAACGGAGGCCCAGCGGGCGGCCGACTCGGCGGCCCTGGCGGGCGCCGGTTGGCTCATCCCCAACCCCACTGACGACGCCGGGGCCGAGACCGAGGCGATCAACTTCGGCGGGCTCAACACGGTGACCGACATTCCGGTCACGCTCATACCAGCGGACGTCGACGTCGATCTGGCGCAAGCCATTGTCACCGTCACGGTGCGCCGGAGGGCCGATCGCGGCACGGCGGTGCCCACGTGGTTCGCCCGAGTGTTTGGCATCAACCAAGTCGACGTCGAGGCTCGGGCCGCGGCCCAGGCGGTACCCGTGGGATCGGCGCGGTGTCTCAAGCCGTTTGCGATCCCCGACGCATACGATGACGCCGACGCGGACTCCGTGTTCACTACGGGGGTTGACAACTACGACCCGGCCTTCCACGGTTACGGAAGCGATTGGAGAAACCCCGGAAGCCCTGGCGACGACGGGCTCGGGTACGTAGGGGACTTTGGTCGCCAAATGAACATCAAGCAGGGTGGACCGACGGATCCGCCGCAACCGGGGTGGTACTACCCGTGGGATATCCCACAAGTGGACGGCAGTCCGGCGGTCGGCGGCGCCAAGTACAGCTGGAACATCGCCAACTGCAACCCGTCGATTATCTCGTTCGGCGAGCAGTACTTGATCGAAAACGGCAATATGATCGGCCCCACAGCCTCGGGGGCGCAGGAGCTGATCGACTTGGACCCGGGCGCCTATTGGGACACGGTTACGAACACCGTCATGAACAGCAACCGGTCTCCCAACTGGGAAGCCAGCCCGCGGGTTGGCGTCGTGCCGGTGTTCGACCCCGCGCGACCGTTCGATCCCGGCAAGGAGCCGATCGAGTTCAGCAACTTTATCGCGATGTTCTTCGAGGCCGTGACCGGCACCGGACAAAACCAGGAGGTCACCGTCCGGATCATGTACGCAACCGGTATCGCCGGCGGTGGTACCCCAACCACTGGCGCCAAGATCGTCCAGTTAATCGAATAGCCCCGGTAAGGAGCCAAGTGGCAAAAGACAAAACACCTAGCGCGCCGATCACTAGCGCGATCATCTCGACCGACGAGGAGTTCCGGACCAGGTTCCGCGAAGCCGCGAGCGAGGCCGGCATGGAGGTCGTGCTCGATCTGCCGGTCCCGATCGCCGACGTCAGCGAGCAGGGTCACCTCCGGGACCTGAAGAAACAGGCACCGGACCTCATCTTCGTCGACCTGGCCCAAGATCCAGATCTAGGATGCGAGCTGGCGCGGAAGATGGTGGACGCCGGGATCGGTCGTCGGCTGATCGGCGCCGGCCCCCTGCAATCTCCCGAGTTTCTCCTGGGGGCGATGCAGTCAGGGATCGTTGATTATCTGAGCAAGCCGGTCACGGCAGAACAGATCGTGGGCGTGATCTCACGCTCGCGTCGGGCGCTCGCTCCGCGCGACGTGGCCGAGCGGCATGGGGAGCTGTACGCGTTCTTCAGCCCAAAGGGCGGCGGTGGCGCGACGACGATCGCCACCAATTTGGCGATCCAGCTGCACCGGTTGACGGGCCGGCGGACGGCACTCGTCGACCTCGATCTCGAGCTCGGCGGGGCGGCGCTGTTTCTGGCGCTCGAGCCGCGCTACAGCATCGTCGACCTGTCGGTCAACCTGCACCGCATCGACAAGGACCTGCTCACCTCCTACATGGCGACCCACGAGTCGGGCATCGACCTGCTGTCGGCACCCTACGATCCGCGGAAAGCGGAGACCGTCTCGATCGAACAGGTGACCGAGATCCTGAAGCTCCTCAAACGCCACTACGATTACGTGATCGTCGATTGCCCAAAGGCGCTCACCACGCGAACCACGCGGGCCTTTGACCAGGCCGACGGGGTGTACATCGTGTCTCAGGTCGATGTGCCGTCGATCCAGAACATTCAGCGTTCTCAACCCCTGTTTGCCCATATGGGCCGGGGACGGCCGATACGGTTGGTCGTCAACCGGTACGATTCCAACACCGAGATCACGATCGATGATCTCGAGCATTCCGTCGAGATGGAAGTTTTTTGGACAGTGGCCAACGACTACGAATCGGTGTCGTACTCGACCAATTCCGGTAAGCCATTGATCATGCGGCCGGGATCGGTTTGCGCCCGCGAGCTAGAGGGCTTGGCGGCCCGCATCGCGGGTGTCACCGGTGGATCCGACTCGAAGGGTTGGATCCTGGGCTCTGCCCTTCGGCGGTTACGTGGCCGCCTTGGATCTTCCCCCGGATCGAAGACATCAGAAGCGTACCTAATGCCGCCGACCGCGGCTGAAAGTGAGGGATCATGAACCAACGGCAAGATCCGCATGCCGTTCCCCTCTTCGATCACGAGGGTCAGAACGGGGTTGGGGGGATGGAAACCCTGCCCGTTCGCCACGAAGAAGAGATGGGTAGCGCGCTCGAGATCAAGAGCCGAATCCATCGGCGGTTGTTGGAACGGCTCAACCTCTCGAATCTCGAGGCGTACGCGCGCGACGAGGTCGTAGTCGAGATCCGGAAGGTCGTCCACGACCTGCTGGATGAGGAATCCACCCCGCTGAACTACGACGAGCGGGAATCGCTGATCGAACAGGTCATCGACGAGATCTTTGGGCTGGGCCCGCTCGAACCACTCGTAAACGATCCGACGATCTCGGATATCCTCGTCAACACCTATAAACAGGTGTACATAGAACGCGACGGGAAGCTCGAGAAGACCGACGTGCGGTTCAAGGACGATCGCCACCTGATGCAAGTCATCGACCGGATCGTGTCAGCGGTCGGTCGGCGGATCGACGACTCGAGCCCGATGGTCGACGCCCGGTTGGCCGATGGCTCGCGCGTCAACGCGGTGATCCCCCCGCTGGCGATCGACGGACCCCACTTGTCGATCCGTAAATTCAAGAAGGACGTATTGACGGACGAAGACCTGCTGCGCTTTGAAACCGTGACACCCCAGATGATGGAGCTCCTCCAGGGGATCATCAAAGCGCGGCTCAACGTGTTGATCTCGGGCGGCACGGGGGCCGGCAAGACGACGTTGCTGAACGTACTGTCGTCGTCGATTCCGGTCACCGAGCGAATCGTCACGATCGAAGACTCCGCCGAGCTGCAGCTCGACCAGCCACACGTGGTGCGGATGGAGACGCGGCCGCCAAACGTAGAAGGCATGGGTGAAGTTGCTTCGCGTCAGCTTGTGATCAACGCTCTGCGCATGCGGCCCGACCGGATCATCGTCGGCGAGGTCCGTGGGTCAGAGGCAGTGGACATGTTGCAGGCTATGAACACCGGTCACGATGGATCGCTCACCACGCTCCACGCCAACACCCCGCGTGATGGCCTGCGTCGTCTCGAGACGATGATCGGAATGGCTAACCTCAATCTGCCGGAGAAGGCGATGCGGCAGCAAATCGCGAGTGCGATCGACGTCATCATCCAGGTCAGTCGCCTGGCCGACGGCACGCGCCGCGTATCGTCGATCTCCGAGGTGGTAGGCATGGAGGGCGATGTGATCACGATGCAGGAGATCTTCTTGTTCGAGCGCGAGGGGATCAGCGAGGATGGCATCGTCATCGGTCACTTCCACGCGACCGGGATTCGTCCGCGGTTCACCGACCGATTGAAGACGGCCGGTATCAATCTGCCGGTCACGCTGTTCTCGAACAGCGATTACGAACCCGTCGCTGGAGCGATGCGCTAATGCAGATTCAACCCGGACAATGGGTCCCAGTCCTGATGGCGTTTGTAGCGGTTGCACTGATGGTGCTGGCGGCGGCGCTCTTGTGGGAGTGGGTACGGGAGCGCAGCCGGCATCAGGAGATCAAACGCCGGATGGATCCGGAGAGAACGAGCTCGGGAGGCGAAACGATCGACGATCTCTTCAAGAGTTCCAATGACCGAGGTGGCGGTTTGCTGGGGTCGTTTGGGGCGCGGTTGCCGCACATCTACGACATCCAGGTCCTGCTCGATCAGGCGGAGCTCAAGTGGCACTTCGGGACGTTCTTGATCCTGACCATCGGCGCGGCGGCCGCATTTGGCGCCGCCGGGATGCTGTTCACCAAGTTCCTACTCGTCGCGATTGGTACCGCCATGCTCGGTGGAACGCTGCCGTACCTCTACGTTCGATGGAAGAAGCGCAAGCGCATGACAGCCTTCCTGGAGCGCCTCCCCGATGCGATCGATCTGCTGGGTCGTTCCATTCGTGCCGGGCACGCGTTCTCGACCGGCCTCCAGATGGTCGCCGAGGAGACGGGCGAGCCTGTGGCCGGCGAGTTTCGTCGTGTTTTCGAGGAGCAGAAGTTCGGGCTCCCGCTCGATGAAACACTGTTCGGTTTGGCCGACCGGATCGATCTGGTCGACGTCCAGATCTTCGTGACTGCCGTGCTGATCCAGCGTGAAGTGGGCGGAAACCTTGCGGAGATTCTCGACACATTGGCGGATACGATCCGCGAGCGGTTCGTGATCGAGCGTCAGGTCCGCGTCTATACCGCGCAGGGGAGACTGACCGGGTACCTGCTCGCGGTGCTTCCGCTCGTGCTCGCGTTCGTGATCTACACGTTCAACAGTGAGTACATCTCTATCCTCGTCGAAGAGCCGATCGGCAGAGTACTGATCGCTATGGCTTCGGTCATGCAGATCGTTGGCTTCTTCACGATCCGTCGGATCGTGGATATCAGGGTATAGAGGGCGTATGGTCTACGTAATCGCAGCCCTCATCATGACCGCCGTTACGATGGCGGTGTTTGCCGCTGCTGTGGTGGTGCCCGGACGTCCGAGGACGGTACGCCGTCGACTGGCGGCGATCGACGATCAACGGGATCGATCGACCCCGCGCCGTCAACGCAGAAACCGACAAAAACGCGAACAACTGGAGGCCCTCGCCCAAGCGTTGGGTGAACGGGTCATTAGCCGTCGCTCGGATGTGAGCGAGACCCAGTTGTCGCTGTTGCGGGCGGGCTTCAGGGGCTCCAACGCTGTCCCCTTGTACTACACGCTGCGCATCCTGCTTAGCGCGGGCTTCGCTTTTGGCGCAACGATGTTGGCCACGATCGCTGGTGCGCCTGGCCTCGGCTCGTTTTTTGGCATGTTGGTGTTCGCGGCGTTTGGCTGGTTCCTGCCTCGCTCCATTGTGTCGCGACGGAAGCGGAAGCGGTCCTTTGAGATTCAGATCGCGCTGCCCGACATGCTCGACATGATGGTCGTCTGCGTTGAGGCGGGTCTGGGTCTCAACCAGGCCATGGATCGCGTGGCTTCGGAGTTGACACAGCTCAGCAGGATCCTGAGCGACGAGCTGAGAATCGTCAACATCGAGATGGAAACTGGCACTCCGCGCGAGGACGCGTTGCGGAACCTCGCCGAGCGCTCAGACAACGAGGACCTTCGCTCGTTGGTCGCGATGTTGATTCAGACCGACCGCTTCGGTACGTCGATCGCACGTGCGTTGCGCGTGCATTCCAAGTCGCTGCGCACAAAGCGCAGGCAACGTGCGGAAGAAGCGGCCGCAAAGACGACGATCAAGCTCGTCTTTCCGCTGGTTTTCTTCGTTTTCCCGGCCATGTTCGTCGTGATCCTGGCCCCAGCGATTCTCCACATCATTCGTCAGATGTCGGGATTGACTTAGCGCCCATGAAAGGGAGTTCTCAATGACGCTGCAAGAGCAGGTTTTGGCCGGATCCGGCCAACCGGCGACCGAATCGCACGCCCCCCCCGTACCGCGTACGATTCGCGACACCGGGCTTTCGCCGGAGACGATCACAGCACTAGCCCTCAAGACGGTGTACGTAGCAGGCGCGCGGACCGGCCGCGAGATCGCCGGGTACATCCGGCTCCCATTCGAGGTCCTGGACGAGGCGTTGTTCGACGCCCAACAGCGGCACATGGTCGAGGTCTCTGGTGTCCGTGGTCACAGCCGCGCTGGGTACGTATTCGATCTCACAAATGCCGGTCGTGACCGTGCGCGGGAGCTGTTTCAAGCCAGCCACTACGTCGGTCCTGCTCCCGTGCCGCTCAAGGTGTATCACGAGTGGGTGCTGAAGCAGTCGATGCTAGACGTGACGATCGAGCCCGAGGAGATCGACGCCGGCCTCAATCACCTCGTCTTGGGTTCGGAGATCCTGAGGCAGCTGGGACCGGCGATCAACTCCGGCCGATCGATGTTCCTCTATGGCCATGCCGGCAACGGCAAGACCGAAGTCGCCCAATCGATCTCCAAGATGATCAGGGGCAGCATCTACTCTCCGTATGCGATCGAAGTCGAAGGTCGCGTGATCGTCGCGGTTCAAGATTTCGATCTTGGCGAGGAGATCAGAAAGAGCGAATCCGACAGCTGGCTGGCGGAGGAAGCCGCCTTTGACATCCGGTTCGCCCACGTGCCTCGACCGGTGGTCTTCACCGGCGGGGAGTTGAGCCTCGAGCAGATGGACCTTCGGTTCGATCCCCATGCTCGGTTCTACCGGGCCCCGCTGCAGCTCAAGGCCAATGGCGGCGTCTTGATCATCGATGACTTGGGACGGCAGCTGGTTCGTCCGGACGAGCTCCTCAACCGGTGGATGGTTCCACTGGAAAAACGGACCGACTTCCTCACGCTCCACACCGGGCACTCATTCCCGGTGCCGTTCGATTGCCTGCTCATCTTCTCGACCAACTTGGAGCCCTCCGAGCTGGTTGACGAGGCGTTCCTGCGCCGGATCCACTACAAAATCAACATGCGGAGCCCGTCGAGGGAGGAGTACGCGCAGATCTTGCAGCGTTGCTGTGAGGAGAAGTCGATCGACTTTGACCCGGGCAGCGTTGAGACGATCTACAACAGCTACTACGATCGTCACGGCATCCCGGCCCGCGGCTGTCATCCACGCGACATCGTGCTGCACCTTTGCGATCTTGCGCGGTACGAGCGGAGTGAGCCGACGATGGGGGATGGAAGACTCGAGGAGGCGTGCGAGTCGTACTTCCTCACGTAAGGCGGGCGTTGCAATCCGTCCAGGGGCTGGGTAGGTTTGGCGTTGCCCCAGGCTCACAGGGCTCGATACTACCAACCCCGTCAGGACCGGAAGGTAGCAGCGGTACGTAGAAGCTTGAGTCGCTGTGGTCAGCCTGGGGTATCTGCTTGTTCGCACGTTCCCTGACCATCTGGCTAGAGAGTCGACGACCGCCCCGATGTCCCACCAGCCGCTGGCGCTGAAGTACCGTCCGACGACGTTCGCGGACGTTATCAGCCAGGATCACGTCACCCGCACGCTGAGAAATGCGCTGGATGGACAGCGGATCGCTCAGGCGTATCTGTTCGCCGGACCGCGGGGCAGCGGAAAGACCTCCACCGCTCGCATTCTCGCCAGAGCGCTCAACTGTGATCGTGGTGTCAGTGGTGAGCCGTGCGGTGAGTGCGACAATTGCATATCGATTGCGACCGGTCGATCACTCGACGTGATGGAGATCGATGCCGCTTCAAACCGCGGGATCGACGACATCAAAGAGCTACGGGAAACGGTCAAGTACGCCCCCGCGCAGGGGCGTTCCAAGGTGTACATCGTGGACGAGGTCCACCAGCTCTCGAAGGATGCGTTCAACGCCTTCTTAAAGACGCTCGAGGAGCCGCCACCGGGCGTGGTATTTGTTCTTGCGACTACCGAGCCACACCGGATCTTGGCGACGATCCTCTCCCGCTGTCAGCGGTTTGATTTTCGACCGATCCCATTGGCCGAGATCCGCGATCGGCTGGTATGGATCGCCGAGCGCGAGACGATCGGCCTCGAAGAGGAGGCCGCGTTCGCGATCGCGAAGAAGGCGGACGGCAGCTTGCGGGACGCGTTGTCTTTGCTGGACCAGGTGGTGGCGTTCGGCGGAGACGACGTGAGTCTCGACGCGATCCATCGACTGATCGGAATCCCGGACGAAGAGCGTTACCTCGAATTGACGAAGCTGCTGGCCGCTGGTGATACCGGTCAGACCTTGAGCTTCGTGCGGCAACTGCGCGGTGAAGGGTACGATCTGGAGGAGTTTTACGTCGGGCTGCTGGAGCATCTTCGGAATTGCCTGTTGTTCGCCATCGCCGATGGCGGTTCGTTGGCCGAGGTTCCCGAACGGTTGCACACCCGATATCAAGAGACAGCTAACGAGCTGGGGACCGAAGATCTGTTGCGCATGCTCACACTGGCGACTGAAGAAGAGCAACCGTTTCGGAAATCGAGCCGGCAGTCTTTGGTGCTCGAGGTGTTGCTCGTGCGCCTAGCGTTGTTGGACCGCAGCGTTGACCTCGAGCTCGTCTTAAGATCGCTCGAGAAGGGTGAACGTTCGGGCGCGCGTGAAACGACCAAGGCGCAGTCCGCCAAGCAAAAAAGTGGCAGTGACGACGCTGAGCCGACGAGCGGCGAGGCGTCACTGACGCTCGATCACCTGCAGGCTGCGTGGGACGAGGTTCTGGAGGCTGTTCACGCGCGTCGACCAACGGTCGCAGCGCTCCTGCAGGGGGTGGTTCCAAGTCGGTGCACGGCAGATGAGATCGTGCTTGCCGCTCCGACTGACGCGGAGTTTCGCCTGGAGCAGTTGTCTCGAGGTGGGATGCTCGAACCGTTGGTCGAGATCCTCGGCGAACGGTGGCAATTTGGCGGTCGAGTCTTGGTAGCTGAAGCCGAGGTCGCGGAAGCCGATGCGCAGTCCACCGAGAAAAAGCGACCAAGCAGTCGCGAGCTCACCGCCCGTGATATTGAATCGCGGCTCAAGGGAGACCCGAAGTTGCAGCAGGCGGTTGAACTTTTTGATGCCAGCGTCGTTCGCGTACATCGGTCCACTCCAGCTCAATCGTGATCGAAAGGAGAACACTCGATAGTCGATGAACAACCTTGGAAACCTCTTGAAGCAGGCTCAGAAAATTCAGAGCCAGGTATCGGAAATACAAACTGAGCTCGGGAAGCGCCGCATCGATGCGTCTTCAGGTGGTGGGATAGTGGTTGCCGTCGTCAACGGGCGACAGGAGCTCATCTCGATCGCAATCGACCCGAGTGCGGTGGATCGGGATGACGTGGAGATGCTGGAGGACTTGATCGTGGCGGCGGTAAACGAAGCCACGCGGAGGGCCAGCGAGATGGCGAGTGAAGAGATGAAGAAGCTCACTGGCGGACTCCCCCTCCCGGGCCTCCTCGAGTAGGGACGTTGAAGGCCGGGAGGCGCGAGTGGCGGATGCGGTTGAGACATTGATCGAGGAGTTGGCGAAGCTGCCGGGCATCGGCCGGAAGACCGCCAGCCGGCTCACGTTTTATATGCTCAAACAGCCTCGCGAAGCCGCACATCGCCTCTCGGAGGCGATTTTGCAGGTCAAGGATCGGATCGTTTTCTGTGAGACGTGCGCGAACATCTCCGAGGGTCCGCAGTGCGTCTATTGCCGTGATCCTAGACGCGATAATGGGTTGATCTGCGTCGTCGAGGAACCCAGCGACATCCAGGTTATCGAGCGCAGCGCGACGTTCCGCGGGCGGTATCACGTGCTTCACGGGCGCCTCTCGCCACTCGATGGGGTGGGTCCCGAATCACTGACGGTCGACCGGCTGTTGGGCCGCATCCAGAACGGTGACGTCGAGGAGGTTATCCTGGCGACGAATCCCGATGTCGACGGTGAGGCCACCGCGCTGTATCTGCAACGGAGCCTGAACCCACTCGGGGTGCGGGTGACCCGCATCGCTCGTGGGGTCCCGATGGGGGGAAGCCTCGAGTTCCTCGACGAATTGACGGTGGGTGAAGCGCTGACCGGCCGACGCGAGTTGTAGGCCCGACCCTTTCTCGATCCCCCGTGAACACGCCCAACAAGATCACCGTGGCTCGGATCGCGGTAACACCGTTGATCGCGTGGTTGATCTATCAAGAGGGACTGGTTGAGCGATGGGCGGCGTTCATCGTCTTCGTCGCTGCTGCCGTGAGCGATGTCGTCGATGGGAGCCTCGCCAGGGACAAGGGTGAGGTCACTCGCTTTGGCCAACTGTTGGACCCGATCGCCGACAAGATGTTGGTGCTCGTCACGATCATCCCGCTATTCGGACTCGGGCTCGTTCCGCTTTGGTTGGTAATCCTGATCTTGGCGCGTGAGGTTATCATCACCGTATTCCGAGCCTACAGTTTTCGTGAAGGACACGTCATCGCCGCGACCCGGTGGGGCAAATCGAAGGCGCTCAGTCAGAACTGGTTCGTTGGTTCGTTGCTGGTTCTCAGGATCAACCACATGTACACCGAGTCGCGGGGCGTCAGCGGTGTCCCTTGGTCCCAATGGCAGACGTTTACCCGCGGCGTCGTCGAGGTGTCGCTGTGGATCGTCGTCGGGTTGACTCTTCTGTCGATGGTCGACTACTTGGTGCGGCATCGACAATTGTCGGTGAGTCGCGAAGCTTGAGTCGCATCGCGCTACTGATCGCCACGCTCGGGCCGGTTGGCTACTGGCCGTGGGGTCCGGGGACGCTGGCGTCAGCGGTGGTGGCGATCGTCTGGTGGCGAGCGCCGGTGGCCTCCGGCGTTTGGTTGGTAGCGGTTGCACTGTCGGTTTTTGTGGGTGTCGTAGCGGCTGGTCGCGCGGAACGATTCTTAGGACCTGATGACGGTCGCATCGTCATCGACGAGCTCGCCGGCATGGGGTTGGCGGTGCTCGCAGTCCCGCACACTTTCGTCGGTGTCCTTGTGGCACTGCTGCTGTTTAGGGCGCTCGACATCGGAAAACCGCCACCCGTACAACAGGTACAAGCAGTAGCTGGGGGTTGGGGTGTTATGCTAGACGATCTCGTGGCGGGAGTGGGCGCCGCGGCTCTGGCGCTGGCCGGACGCGGGTTGCTGGGCTCTTATTTATAACGAAAGAGGAGCATGGGAGCCGAGATCGTCGCTATCGGAAATGAGCTACTGCTCGGCGAGACGGTAGACACGAACAGCGCGCACGTGGCCCGATGCCTGGGTCGGATCGGGGTCCGCGTCCGTCGCACGACCGTGGTCGGCGACGATCGCGAGCGGCTCCGAGCGGTGCTGGAAGAGGTCTGCGACCGGTCGCGCTTGGTGATCACGATGGGTGGATTGGGCCCAACACACGACGACATCACGCGTGAGGTCGTGGCCGAGGTGTTCGATCGGCGACTTCTCCTGGATGAGCGGTTGCTGTCCGCGCTCAAAGAGAGATTCCGGCGATTTGGCTACGAGATGCCGCCGGCCAACCGGTCGCAGGCCGAGATTCCCGAGGGGGCTAGGGTGATCCCCAACCCCCACGGAACTGCCCCCGGTTTGATCATCGACGACGAGCGGACGACTGTTTATGTCCTCCCAGGGGTTCCAGTTGAGATGAAGGCGCTACTCGATGACGCTGTGCTGCCGGAGATACTCGCCGCAACCGACCAGCAGCAGCCGGTGATCCAGTCGCGTGTGGTGCGGACGGTGGGCATCGGGGAGTCAGCTCTGGCCGAAGAGCTGGCCGATCTGGTGGCTGAAGCCGCTCCACTCGAAGTCGCGTTCCTGCCCCACCTGGGTCGGGTCGACGTTCGCGTGACTGCGGCTGGGCTGCCCACCGCGGAGGCCGAGACGAGGCTCGCGGAGCTGACGTCCGCGATCGCCGATCGGGCCGGTCGTTGGTACTATGGAGAGGACGAAACGACGTTGTCCGACGCGATCCTCGAGCAGCTGCGGGATCGCGGCTGGACGGTGGCGGTGGCCGAGTCGTGCACCGGTGGCGGCCTGGGTGCTGCCCTTACTGAAGCGCCCGGATCTAGCGACGTCTTTCTCGGCGGTATCGTGGCCTACTCCAACAACGTGAAAACTTCAGCTCTTGGTGTTTCCCCGATGCTACTGGAGGAGCATGGCGCGGTGAGCGAGGCGGTGTGTCGATCGATGGCCGCTGCGATTCGGGAGCGTTTCGGGGCTGCGGTCGGTTGTGCGATCACCGGCATCGCCGGCCCCGGTGGGGGCACGCCCGAGAAGCCAGTCGGGCTTGTCTACTGTGGTGTGGAAACGCCGCTCGACTCCAAGATCCGTCGCCTCGACTATCCGGGTACACGCGACGCCGTTCGGGAACGGGCGACGTTATCCACGATGGGGTTGCTGCTTTCGATGACCCGCGCGGAGAATCGCTCGGCGGAGGGTGCCACGTGACACTGCGCGCGGCAGAATGCTACTTCCGCGCCAGCGATGGCGCGCTGGTCCACTTTGACGCCCGGGACGCCGAACCCGAAGCGCGCGGCGTTTGCCTGACGCTTCATGGCATGGGTGAGCATCTAGAAAAGTACGACGAGTGGGCTCGCTACGCGGTGGAACGTGATTACAACATCACTTCCTACGATCAACGTGGTCACGGCCTCACCCGAGGTCGACGCGGTGATTTCGAGTTCGCCGATCTAGTGGCTGATCTCGACCGGTTTGTGACCGTGAGTGCCGATCGTTATCCCGATCTGCCGCTGTTCGTGCTCGCCCACAGTCTGGGAGGACTGGTGGCGCTCAAGTATGCAGCGGGGGAGACTCACCCGGCGCTCGCCGGAATGGCGCTGTCCGGACCGCCGCTGGTGCTCGTCCGGCGCTATCCGACGTGGTATCCGTGGCTGATTCGCGGATTGGCGCACGTGGCCCCGTGGGTGCCGTTGCCTCGCGGCACGGACCCCTCGCGGCTCACGCGCGATCCGGACCGTCTGGAGGCGCTACGCCGGGATCCCTACTTCCATCGCGTGATCACGCCGCGTGCGATGCTCGGAATCGCCGACGCGATGGCGACGATCCGCACGACACCCGAGAAAGTCTCGATCCCGCTGCTGTTCCTCGTTGCTCGCGCCGATACGGTCGTCAGCGGTGCCGATGTGCTCGCCTACGCGCATTTCGTGGCTTCAAAAGACGTATCGATCGAACAGTACCCTGGCGCTTATCACGAGCTGCTCAACGACCTCGGTCGACGAGCGGTATTCGATCGGATCTGTACCTGGTTCGATGGTCACGTCAGCTGACCGGATCCGCGCTTTCGTCGCCCTCCCCTGCCCGCCCGAACTTCGCGCTTCGATCGCCCGAGCCCTGGAAGTTTGGAGCAAGTCGAGCGACGGTGTTCGCTGGGTCGACCCAGGCACCAGTCACCTCACGCTCAAGTTCCTCGGAAACGCCGCTGCGGATCAATTGGACCGTCTCGACGAGCGGTTGCGGGCAATCACAGCGAACGTCGGGCCGGTCGAGTTCCGCGCCGGCGAGACCGGAGCGTTTCCAAACTGGAAGCGCCCGCGGGTTCTGTGGCTGGGGCTGTTGGAGGCAGGGCCGATCGTGACGTTGGCGGAGGCGATCGAGGCGGTGGGTCGGGAGGTCGGTTTCCCAGAGGAACAGCGGTCCTTCTCACCGCATCTGACGCTGGGCCGGGTCAAGCGGCCGCTTGCGGCGCGCGCTGTGGCGCCGGCGGTGCGTGATTGGAAACCTCCCGTCAGCGGCGAGTCGGTCTCCGAAATCGTTCTCTACCGCAGCGACTTGACGCCGGATGGGGCGCACCACACCTCGTTGGCGCGGTACAGGTTGGGCGGCGACTAGCGTGAGCCTCAAAGTCCTCCATCTGGCCGACGTTCATCTCGGCGCCCGATTGTCGAACTTTGGTGGCTATGCCGATCAACGTCGGCAAGAGATCGCGGACGCGTTTCGACGAGCGATGGATGTCGCCATCCAACGTGATGTTCATCTCGTGGTGATTGCCGGCGACCTGTTCGATTCGCGAAACCCCGAGCGCGAGACCGTGAACGTTGCTCGACGCGAGCTCGCCCGACTTCGCGAGGCTGGCATTCGTTCGTTTGGGGTACCGGGGACCCACGACAGTTTGGCCTTCGCGGACAGCGTCTATCGACGTGAGAACCTGCCGTTCGACCATTTCTTCACTGGCCCTGACTTTGCCGATCCTGTTGAATTCGAGGTCGATGGCCATAGTGTAACCGTGTATGGCATCGCCTACGATCGAGAGCAAACAACGGACGGCTGGCGCAGCCTGACCCGGCGCCATACCGAGGGCATCCACATCGCGATCGCTCACGCCGCGTGCCAGGACCATCCTGGCTGGTCGATCCCGGCTGACGACTTGCCGTTCGCACCCGACGACTTGGAGCACCTAGCACTCGACTACGTGGCGCTTGGTCACTATCACAATTTGAGGTTCTTTCACCGCGGCGAACATGTCATCGGCGCCTACAGTGGCTCGGTCACGGGACGGAACTGGAAGGAGACCGGGAAGCGTCACGTGGTGCTGATCGAATGGGAGGATGCCGGGAGCCCGCCGGCCGTAACTGCGGTGCCGATTCAAGTCCGCACGCTCGAGACGGGAGAGATCGACGTCGGCGGTCTTCCCGACTCGGTCGCCATCGCGGACGCGATCCGAGACGCGTGTGAATCGAGTTCGATCTGGCGGGTCACCCTGACCGGCGACCCTGACTTCGTCCCGAGCGCGGAAGCCATCGTCGCGGAGCTGGAAGCTCGTTACGGCTACATCGAGGTTCACGACGCAACGACCTTAGTGACGAGTCGATTGTTGGCCGAGCGGCGCGAGGAGGAGACGGTTCGCGGAGAGTTTTTTCGGCGGCTGCTCGATGCCCGAGAAAAGGCAGACGATGAGCGATCCCGGTCGGTGGTCGATCGGGCGATCAAGCTCGGTGTCGAGGTGTTCGGGTGACCGACCGCCTTGACCTCAGGCTCGTCCGATTGCGGGTCGATGGGTTTGGCCGGTTGCGAGACTTTTCGTTCCAGCCCGCGTCGGACCCGGGTACGATCGTTCTGGCGCCAAACGAAGCCGGCAAATCGACGTTGGCATCGGCCATCGTCCGAGGCTTGTTCGGCTTCCGGGACAAGGAGCGTGAAGCGGCGCGGAGCCCATGGGGCGGCGGATCGTTTCAGGTCCATCAGGAGTGGGTGCTGGGAGGCCGCACCCGATGCGTCATCGCACGCGACTTCGCGACCCAGTCGGTGGTGGTCGAGTGGCATCAGCTGGACGAGATCACCGGCCAGATCTCGATCGAAGGGCGGTGGGAGGGACAGCCCAACCCGCGCGGGCGATCGGTGGATCGAGAACGGTACGAAGCCGAGTTACGCCGGCTGCTCGGTTTTGCCACACCGGAAGTGTTCTTGCAGACGGCATACGTCGGTCCCGGCGGGCTCGCGGTGCGACCGATCGAAACCGAGCTGCTGAGGCTGCTGTCGGGCAGCGAGCGCGCCGACTTCCGGGCCGCGATGGTGACGCTCGAAGCCGGTTACTACCGGCTCACCCAGGCCGACATCACCGACCCTTCGAGGGTCGTCAAACAGAAACCACGCGAACTGGAAACGCTTGCTACCGACCGTCGAGAGACGATGCGCCGCCAAACCGATTCGCAACGCGAGCAGGCGGCGCGAGATCAGCTCGAGACGGCGTTGGCGGCCAACCGGTCGCGGCTGGCCGAGGTCGACACCGAGCGGGAAGCGCGAGTGGTGGTCGAGAAATCGATCCGTCGGTTGCGCGAGCTGCAGCGGGAGGAGGAGCAGTTCGAGCGGCGTCGCGACGAACTGGAGCAAGCCATCGGTCGAATCACCGACTGGGAATCCAGCGTTCGCGAAAAGACCAAGGAGCTCCAACCGCTGGTTGGCTACCTTCGCCAGGAAGCCGACTTCGCGACCCAATTAGGCGAACTCCGGACGTTGGCCAAGGAACGCGATCGCGCGCTCGAGGAGCTGGGGGTAGTGCAGGATGGGGCGGAGCCACGAGCCCGTCAACTCAAGTTCTTGGGTGGTGCCGGTGGAGCGATCTTGGTGGGCGGGGTGGTCGGAATCGTGGCCGGTGGGCCGGTTGGTTTGTTCGGTCCGGTTGTGGTCGGGGGGTTGCTCGTGTTGAGCGCCTATGGATGGAGCGTCCGATATCAGAGAGCGAAGGCTCAGGGTGTCGAGGCAAACCAACGATCGATCAAGACACGAGCGGCTCGCTTCGAGGCTCGGCGGCGTGCGATGGCGGAGGCCGCCTCGCTCGATCCGGACGCCGTTGATATCGATGTCGAGCGCCAACGATATGATCGCGCCCAACAGCTCAGGTCTGAGCTCGACGGCATGCAACAGGCGCGGGACTCGCTCGGTGACTATCAGGCACTCGAGCGGGAGCGCCGTGAGATCGGAGAGAGGAAACTCGATGTACTACGTCTCGAGCGACGCCAGATCTTCGAGGAGTGCCCGTTTCTCGATGGAGACGAAAAGTTCGAGCACCGGTTTGCCGCCGAGCAGCATCGGCTTGAGGTTGAACAGAGTCAACTAGTCGAGCAGGAGCTGGAACACCGGCGAAAGCTGGCCGATCTACCGCTTGCGCCAGACGATCCGCGAGAGTTGGACGCACGAGTTCAGGAACTCAACGAAGCGACGGAGCGATTGGCGATCGAGCGCGACGCGCATCGACTGGCCTACACGACCTTGGCGGCGTGTCGAGACGAGTTTGTGACCATCATGACAGAGCGACTCGAGGGACAGATCGGCGAGTTGTTCGGCGAACTGACGGATGGCCGGTACAGGCGAGTGACGATTGACCCTATGTCGTTTGAAGTAACTGTCGAGGGAGTCGAAAAGGTCGAGGTGCCGGCCGCCAGCCTGAGTCGCGGTGCAAGAGATCAACTGTATTTCGCGATGCGCGTGGCGGTGGTCGAGCTACTGGCGGCCGATCGAGCGTTGCCGCTCATTCTCGATGACCCGTTCTTGCATTTCGACGATCGCCGACTGGCTCGGGTCGAGCGGATGCTCGAGCGGGTCGGTGCCACCCATCAGATCATCCTGTTGACTCACGATGCACGACTTTCCGGCTGGTCGTTTCCGTGCACCCGGCTGCCGGCGCCAGCTGCACCGTCTGCCGGGGGAGTGTCGGCCGATTGACGATTCCCGTCGCGAGCCATGCCCTGCAACATCTTGCGCGAGAAGTACACAACCCATTGTAGTGCAATGACTTGGGCGGCTAGCTGCGAGTCCTAGCCAGGCGTTGGCCCGACACCTGCTAACGGTTGATCCGGCGCTCGGACCCACCGGGGGAGCGGAGCGGCTGGGCGCCGATCTTCGCGGCGGCGGATCGCGTACCCGTTGTGGACAATAGGGTCGACCAGGGAGGGGGTCGGCCCGGCTGGCGGTGGTGCGCGACCGTCCCCGCGATCCTAGCTTTCGCCAATCATGACCGAGTTGATTGGCGAAGAACAGCTCTACTATCGCAAGGGATTCGGCCTCAAACAGGAGGTCGGGGCCGACCTCGCCCACGCCTACCACTCCGATCTGGTTGACCGAATCGTCGCGGCTGGCCACCGCTTGGACGTCGATGACATGACGATTCGGTTGGCGCAGGAGTTCGGCAATTGCTATGGCGTGGATCGAGCGGTCCAGTACGCGTACGAAACGCGGCGGCGGTTTCCGGACCGGCGTCTCTTCCTGACCGGCGAACTGATTCACAATCCTCACGTCAACAAAGAGATGTTGGCAAACGGGATCGGGTTCCTCACTGGGAGCTACGCCGAGGATGTGTCGTACGACGACCTGATGGAGGAAGATGTTGTCCTTCTGCCGGCGTTTGGCGCGCCTACCGACATCATGCGCAAGCTCCGCGACATCGGGTGCGTTCTGGTGGATACGACCTGTGGATCAGTGCTGCTAGTGTGGAAGACCGTGGAGCGCTTCGCGCGCGAAGGGTTCACAGCCGTCATTCATGGCAAGTACTACCACGAGGAGACTCAAGCGACGGCGTCGCGGGCGCTGGAGTACTCTGGCGGGGCGTACTTGGTGGTTCGCGATCTCGAGGAGACCGGATTGGTGACGGATTTCATCCGTCGTGGGGGCGATGCAAGCGCTCTCTCGGAGCGTTTTGCGAAGGCCACTAGCCCGGGCTTCAATTTCGAAGTTCACCTCGAGCGCGTCGGGATTGCCAACCAGACGACGATGCTGATGCGTGAGACCGAAGCCGTTGCTGAGATGTTCCGGTTGGCGATGATCGATCGTTACGGCGAGGCCGACCTCGATGATCACTACCGTGCGCTCGACACCATCTGTTCGGCGACCCAAGAGCGTCAGGACGCGGTCGAGGAGCTGCTCCTCGAGCCGCCCCAGCTGATGATCGTCCTAGGGGGCTACAACTCTAGTAATACCAACAACTTGACTAAGATCTGTCAAACCATTGTTCCGACCTATCACATCGATGACTCGTCGTGTATCGAAGGCCCCAATTCGATCCGGCACCAGCCGGTCGATCAGGACAACGAGACAAGTACTGTCGATTGGCTTCCGCCAGGTCCGGTTGAGATCGGTTTGACTGCTGGGGCGTCGACGCCCAACAACAAGGTCGGCGAAACGATCGAACGCCTGTTGGCCTGCCGCGGTCACACGATCCCTGCAAGCTAGTCCGAGGTCGAAACAGTGATCGGGTCGCTAATGCACCAGCTCGAACGACGCCTGGCGGCGCGTGACACGGAACGCCAGCCTCACGCTTTCGACTTGGGATTGGAGTATCTCGATCCGGCACCGTCGCCGAACCCGGATCCGGCCAGGGCGCTTCTCCAGTGGGCTCGCGACGTCGTCGAAGACCCACCCCGATTCTTCGTCGACCCAGGCCCGCCCCCGTTTGCTGAGGAAATTGACGATGATCGAGTTCGGTTTCCGAGCGCCGTGCACACGCCCCACGCGAGCAACAACTGGGTGTCGCTGCGGTTGTTCAGAAGCGATCGCCCGACACGGCGCGCGATGCTCGTCTTACCGCAGTGGAATGCCGACCCCGAGAGCCACGTCGGGCTGTGCAAGATGCTGGCCGAACGCGGGATCACAGCGGCGCGCTTGACACTACCGTACCACGAGGACAGAAGTCCGTACGAAGGCGCTCGAGCCGATATGGCCGTGAGCGCCAACATCGGTCGCACGTTGCGCGTGAGCCAGCAGGCGGTGAGCGACGTTCGTCGCGCTCGGGCGTGGCTCGAGCAGCGTGGACACCAACGAATAGGCATCATCGGCACCAGCTTGGGATCGTGTATCAGCTTTTTGGCAGTGGCGCAGGAACCGGCGTTCAAGGTGGGAGTGCTGCACCACGTCTCGAGCTACTTTGGGGACGTCATTTGGCGGGGGATCTCGACGCGACATGTCAGGGACGAACTGGAGGGTCATTGCTCGCAAGCCGCGGTGCGGCGTTTTTGGGCACCGATCAGCCCCATCCACTTCGTGGGTCGCGTCTCGAGGCAGACCCATACGCTACTCCTCACGGGTCGCTACGATCTCACCTTTCCGTATGATCTATCGGAGCGCTTCCACCGCGCTTTTAGACAATATGGGTTGCCACATCAGGTCGTTGTGGTGCCATGGGGTCATTACACCAGCGGCGTATTCCCGTTCAACGCGATTACAGTGCGGCGTGTTCTACGCTACTTGGACGAACGGTTGTAAGCGGTACTGGGACGCCGGCTGGTGACCGGCGTCCGCGGGAATTACGACAGTTTGGCGGCGTAGCTGGGCTGGAAGGGATAAACGAGCTCGTCGGCGGGCAGTTGTCTGACAGTGTCGTTCTCGACGTGCTTGACGGAGGTGTCGTCTACCTTTTTGTATACCTGACTGACGATCGTTCGTTCTTGAATCTCGCTCGCCAGCAGGAGCGTGTCCCCCGATTCCATATCGCGCAGTGTTTTCGGTTCCATCGTGTTCGTATCCCCCTGTTTAATCCTGTTCAATGGGCTCTCGACGTGGGGCGAAACTAGTCCTATGGTATCAGCCGGACAACCGGTTGCTCATAATTGATCGATTCCTACCTTAAGCATCGAACGCTGCGATGGGTCGGGCTCGCGTCGATTGACGGGGAGCGGATGGGGTCTGGTGGCCTCTGCGGTCTTCAAAACCGTCATCGGGCGCGCATGCCGCGTCCGAGGTGGGTTCGATTCCCACACGTTCCCGCCATCGTCAAAGCGGGGTTGCCCGCGATTCCCGGAACACACGGTATTGGTCCCGGGTTGTACCGTGCACGGTGGTTTCCGATTTTGCAGGCGCCCCATCACGACCGCTGAGCGAGGAAGAATGATATCGAGTGCGAGCCCGGCGCGACTCCTTTGGTCGATCGCGACAGTTGGTCTTTTGGCAGGGGTGATGGTCGAGCCGGCAACCGCACAAGAGGTTCGGCCATCAGAACCGGTTCCGATCGACTCAATGGACTTTGTCGCCGCGGTGGCAGATACGATCGCGACGCTGGCGCCGCGGTTTAGGGAGGCCGGGGGACCGGAAGAGCTATCCAACGTTCCGAGCGTTGACGCCCTGCCGAAGAATCCCCGCAACGCAGCGATCCGCGCCTTCCTTGTCCCAGGTTGGGGTCAGGTATACGCTGGACATCCGTGGCGGGCGGCGTTGTTCGCAGGCGCGGAAATAGGGTTCTTCACCGCCGCCTATCAGAAGCAGGGCCAAGCGCTCGACCTGAAGTCCGATCTGAGATCCGCTCGCGAAGAGTTCTTTGCCACGCAACCCGATAGTGTGCTCGTCGATTCGTTGGCGGCCGAAGAGGCTTTTCAGCTAACGCCAGAGGCGGTCGCGATCCGGAGCGACCTCGAGCAAGTCGAGGAGCGGCGTGAGGACTTCTACGCGTACTTTGCGGCGAGCATCATTTTCGCCGCTGTCGATGCGTACGTCTCCGCGCAGCTCGACCCGCTGACGCTCGACTTTGATCCGACAACCGGACGGATTCACGCCGGCGTCGAGTTTCCGATCGGTCGCCGACGCAGTACAGGTGAGAAGCGGTGACCGGTAACGATCGCCCGATCGGGGTGTTCGACTCGGGTATCGGTGGTCTCACGGTGATGCACGCGTTGATGACGCGTTTGCCACACGAGTCGCTGGTGTACTTCGGTGATACCGCGCGGGTGCCGTATGGCCCCAAGTCCCCAGCCACCGTCAGTCGCTTCGCGTTCGAGAACGTTGATCTGCTGGCAGCATGCGACGTCAAAGCCGTAGTCGTCGCGTGCAACACGGCCACGGCGCACGCCCTGGGACCGCTTCGCGAGCGGTTCGACTTGCCCATTGTCGGCGTAATCGGACCCGGTGCACGGGCCGCGGAGAGGGAGACCGCGAGTCGACGCGTGGGCGTCATTGGCACCCATGGGACGGTCGGCAGCGGAGCCTATCAGAAGGCACTCCGGGGTATCGACGCCGATCTTGTCGTAGTGGCGCGGGCGTGCCCGCTGTTCGTGCCGTTGGCGGAGGAGGGAATGACCGATCATCCCGCGTCGAGGCTGATCGCGACCGACTATCTGGCCCCGTTTAGGAATGATGAGATCGACACTCTGATCCTCGGTTGCACGCATTACCCGCTGCTCAAAAAGGTTATCGCCGCGACCGTTGGCGAGGGGGTGGCGCTGATCGACTCGGCCGATGAGACCGCCAACGAGGCGGTTGCTCTGCTCGCCGAGCGTGGCCTCGCTCGTACCGCGGGAGAACCCGAGCACCGTTTCCTGGTGAGCGATCTGCCGGATCAGTTCCTCAAGGTCGGCCAGCGTTTTTTGGGCCGCGAGATCGGAGCGGTTGAAGTCGTTTCTGCCGGCGCCGTTTAAGCTGCGCTACGCCGCAACGGGCGATGCGCTGTTGACTGACGCTCCAAGATCTCAGGTTTTTATGATCTTCAGCATCTTGTTTTGTCTGAGGCCATGGATTTCTGGCATGGGGCAGCCGACTTCATCTTGCCAGAAGTCTTCGTCCTCAAACAGCTCCAGCACAAGGGGGAAGTCGCCATCTTGGGATACCAGTACCCCGCCCGGAACAATAAGCGGATATAGAAATTTCAGACATGTTCTCGTGGAAGACGACAAATCGACGTCGATATAGGCTCCAAGAATCGGTTCGTGGAAGTCGGGCAAGGTGTCATCGAACCATCCCTTCGTAAACCGGCAGACTTCGATAACGCCATGCTCGGTTACGTTTTTACGCACCTCTTGCAGCGAGCCGGAGAACGCGCCATCGTGGAACCAGTTCTTGATCGAATAACCAAAGATACTCTTGTCATGATCTTCCTGGTTCTCCGGCAGCCCCTCGAACGAGTCGAAAACGACCATTTCTCTGCCAAGGTGCTTGGTAACATGGCTGAACTTGGCCGTGCTGCCGCCCTTATAACACCCTGCTTCGACAAAAACGGCGTCGCTGTCGACGCGGGAGTGCGCGGCGAACATCTCGACGACAAAGGACAGGATGTGACTCTCATTATGGGGGCAGTCTACGTGTTTTCGGATATCCAGGAATTTGGTTAGCAACTCTTCTCTCAGAGCGTCGTCCGAACATACGTTCGCCCAGTCGTTCTTGAGCTGCACCACCGCGCGAGCCTCGCCAACGTGTTCTTTGATTTTATTGAATATCATGGTCCAAATCCCACCTGCTGCCGCCGCCCCCTTCGCACTCGCCGTAATGTCTCTTGCCTAAACGTCGCACTTCAACCTCACGGGCGATTTCCTCGATCGGCGCACCCATCACGTCCACATCCTGCAGATGAACGCTCGGAACCTCATATATATAGTTATCAACGGTCGGCAGCGGAGTCTATCAGAAGGCACTCCGTCGTATCGACGCCGACCTCGTCGTCGTGGCGCGGGCGTGCCGCTGTTTGTGCCGTTGGCGGAGGAGGGAATGACCGATCATCCGGCGGCGCCGGCGCCGTTTAAGCTGCGCTACGCCGCGATTCGATCATTGCCAACTCGGGTATCCCTTGCGCCGCGCACGGTCCCTGGATCCCGGCTCGCGCTCCAGCGTACCGATCGGCACGTTCCCGCCGCGCCCGGAGACGAAGCAGAACGGGAAGGGCGATGAGCGTGAACCCGCCACCCAAGATGTAACCCTCACCTATTGAGCGGACGCGGGAGATGTACCCCAGCCCGCCCTGCAGCCCGATACCGCCGGCCGAGCCGGCCATCGATTCGAACGACGTCACTGAAGCTCGGTGTTTGGAGGGAATGCTCTGGTGGAGGTACGCCTGCTTTACCGGCCCCGACACGCCCATGGCGCCGGCGACCACCATAAAGAACGCGACTGCCACCCAAAACGAGCCGGCCAGACCGACTCCCACCGCGGCAGCGGCCTGGACCCCCGCCGCCCACAACATCAAGGTCGTGCGTCGCCCGCAAAACCGGGTTAGCCACTCGACCAACGCGTTCCCGACGATGGCCGACATCGCCAATCCTGCCGCCACCAAACCCGCGACCCAGACCGCGTCGCGTCCGAGTAACCCTAGGAAGTATGGCTGCCACGCGTAATAGCCCCAGCTCATGAACCCGACCTGAATGAACCCAAAAAACATCAGCAACCGCACTCCGCCGGTGTTCCAACCGTAGCGGATCGACGCATCGGCGACGGATCGCATCTCCGATGGTAGCTCGCGCCAGCCAACGCCGCGCGGCACGAACCCGATGTCGTGCATCCGAAACCAGGCCACCCAGAACACGCAAAACAGCATCGCCGCCCGGGCCCAATACGGAAAGTCGAGGCGAAGGGTGCCTAACACGCCGCCACTCAGCGTACCGAGCAGCATCGCTGCCCCGCTGACCATTGATCCACGGGCGAAAACGGAGTCCAGGTCGCCCTGGAACTTCGATGCACGCAGGGCGTCGACGAGCCACGCCTCGATCGCGCCAGAGTAGAACGTGAAGCCGAGTCCCATGAGCACGGAAACGACGACAAAGGCGGTCAGGCCTCCCCCGACACGTGGGATCGCCAAATAACCGAGAGTCGTCGCCGTCAGAACGGCGACGCTGAGTAAGAACGACGCGCGTCGACCGGCGGTGTCGGCCAGCACACCTGTCGGTATCTCGAACACGAACATGCCCGCCGTAAACGCTGCATTGGCGAGAAAGACTTCAAAAATGTCGAGCCCGGCATCGAGTAGGAACAGAGTGTTGACGCCCCAAATCAGTGCCGCCGAGAGCGTGTACATGCCGGCGATCATGTAGTAGCTGCGGAGTGTCTGTTGGGTCGTCAAGAGTCATCTTCGTGACCTGATCGGTCAAAATCTTCGAGTGTCAGTTTGCCGTTCTCTAGCCGACCGTACGTGCGGCGCTCGATCCAATCACCGAGATTGAGATAGACCCCGTTGTCGGTGGTCAGGAGCTCCGGACGGTGGATATGGCCCGCGACGACGGCTTCATACCGGCCGCTGGACAACACTTCGCGCGCGGCGGAGTGAAGGCGGTCTTCGTAAACGACCTGTGCTTCGGGTTGGTGTGAGCCACGGCTGAGCGCACTCGTCCGCTCCGCCAGCCAGCGACCGATCCGGGGCCCCAGGAGTCGAAAACCGAAGATCGCGGCCGGATGGTGTAGCACCGCGCGTATGACGCGGTATGTTCCGCGAGCGCCGCCCAGCGCGTCGCCGTGGCACAGCAGGAGTCGCATCCCGTCGACGACGAGCGTGTGTGGGTCGTCGATCAGCTCGAGCCCAACGATTGTCTCGAGGTATCCTGGGTGGCGAGTGGTGCGTGCCCAATGGTCGTGGTTTCCGCCCATGAAGGCGATGCCCACGCCCCGGCGAGTCGCCTCCTCGAGCGCCGCCAGCACAGCCGCGTGATGAGCCGGCGGCGGGGTACCGAAGTCGAACCAGAAATCGAAGACATCGCCGAGCAGGTACAATCGGTCGCTGTGGTGAAGGCGATCGAGAAACGCGACCAGATCCTGTCTTTTGCGCGACTCGATCGACTCCTCGTCGCCACCTAGATGAGCATCGGAGAGGAAGTAGATGACCGACATCGAACCGCAACATAGCAATTGGGTGAACGCGCCGTGAACCGGCGGCTTGAGCGGGCCGACGGCGATCGTGAGTTCGGGCCGCGGCGCGGCCTGTGGCAGCGGATCAAGGACATCGCGCTTATGGATGTCGCGGTGCTCGTCAAGGGTGTCGATGCCGCAGCGCTCGAGCAGCTCGAGGAGCGGCTGCTGGGCGCCGACTTTGGGGTTTCGGCGACGCTCTATCTGGTGGACGAACTCAGCGCCGAGTCAAAGAAGGGAAAGCTGAGCAGCGCGGAAGATCTTCAAGCGTTCCTGGCGGCTCGCGTTGAACAACTGTTGGCCACTGAACGTAGCCGTGACCTTGCGGTCGCCGAGCGCCCGCCAACGGTCATGCTGCTGATAGGCGTGAACGGGGTCGGCAAGACAACGACTGCAGCCCGCCTCGCGCGAATGCTCCAGGCGGACGGACACACGGTGCTTTTGGCCGCTGCTGACACGTTCCGCGCTGGCGCTATCGAGCAGGTCGAAGCGTGGGGTGAGAAGCTCGGTGTGCCGGTCGTTTCGGGTGCAGCCGGTGGTGACCCGGCGGCGGTGGTGTTCGACGCGATCGAAGCGGCATCGAATCGCAAGCTGTCTCACGTTATTGCGGATACTGCTGGACGGCTCCACACCCAGCGGGACTTGATGGCCGAACTCGAGAAGGTCGCCCGGGTGGCGGCGTCGCGGATCGATGGTGCGCCTCACGAGATCCTGTTGTGCCTCGATGCGACGACCGGTCAGAACGCGATCGCTCAGGCCAAGGTGTTCGGGAGCAAACTGCCGCTAACCGGGTTAGTGGTGTGCAAGTTGGATGGCACCGCGCGGGGTGGTGTGGTGGTGGCTGTCCAACGCGATCTGGGGGTGCCGATCAAGTTCGTGGGTCTCGGAGAAGGGCCCGACGATCTCATCCCGTTTGACCCGCATCGCTTCGCTGAAGGGTTGGTCCGCTGACTGACGAGCTGAGCCTCGATACACCAGTTCGGTTTCTGCCCGGAGTTGGTCCGCGGAGGGCGGAGGAGCTGACACGTCTCGAAATCACCCGCGTCGGCGAGCTCCTGCGTCATTACCCGCGTGACTACTTCGATGCCCGAGAAGTGGTCCCGTTGTCGCGGCTGGCGGTAGGCGAAACGGTCAGCGTCGAGGGGCACGTGCAGGCGGTCGGCAAGCGGCGACTCAAGGGCCGCCGGGCACTCGTCACCGCGTTGCTCGATGATGGCACGGCCGCAGTCGAGGTCGTGTGGTTCAACCAGCCGTGGGTCGCCGACCGGATCCAGCGCGGCGACGAGCTCCGGATCATCGGTTCGGTGAGTCGGTTTGGCAAGCGGATCAACATCACTCCGAACGAGTTCGAGCGGTTGGACGCCAGTGAGGGACCGAGCGCTCCCATTCTGCCGATCTATCCGCTGACTCAAGGCATATCCCAACGCATGTTGCGGCGCTGGACCAGAACCGCGCTCGATCGCTTGGACGAGGTCGAGGAGCCGTTGCCCAATGGGGTCCTCGAGCAGTACGACCTGCCGACGCTCGGCCAGGCGTTGGTCGACCTTCATTACCCCGGAACGCCCGCCGACCGAGATCGAGCCCGGCGCCGTTTTATCTGGGAGGAGTTCTTCTGGTGGGAGCTCAGGCTCGCGCTCAAGGCGGTGTCGCGGCGCCGACCGGACACCGGCATCGCGATGGAGGTCGAAGGCGAGCTCGTCCCACGGCTCGGCAAGAGCCTGCCATTCGAGCTCACCCGCGCCCAGCGCCGAGTGTTGTCGGACATCTTCTGCGACATGCGCTCGTCGCGACCGATGAACCGCTTGCTGCAGGGTGACGTTGGATCGGGTAAGACGATTGTGGCGCTGTTGGCGCTGCTGAGGGCGGTCGAGAACGGGTACCAGGGAGCGCTCATGGCGCCGACCGAGATCCTGGCCGAGCAACACGCCAGGAATTTGGCCGCCTTTCTTGAACCGTTGCCGGTGCGAACCGCGCTGCTGACCGGCGCGGTGACCGGACGTGAGCGGGAGACTGTTCTGGCCGGTTTGGCGACGGGTAAGCTGGATATCGCGATCGGGACCCACGCGCTGATCCAAGAGGGTGTCGAGTTCGAACGGCTCGGCTTGGTGATCGTCGACGAGCAACACCGGTTCGGCGTCGCGCAGCGTCTCGCGTTGACTCGCAAGGGCGGCCACCCTGACGTGTTGGTCATGACCGCCACGCCGATCCCTCGGTCGCTGGCGCTCACCTTCTACGGCGATCTGGACGTCTCGCGACTGGACGAGATGCCCCCCGGTCGGCAGCCGGTCACGACGCGGTTGGTACCGGAAGGGCGTCGCGGTGAGATGTACGAGTTCATCGATCGGTGTCTCGAAGCCGGCCAGCAGGGGTACGTCGTCTACCCGCTAGTCGAGGAGTCGGAGGCGATGGATCTGAAGGACGCAACCAGCGGCTACGAGGACCTGGCGCGGCGATTTGTGGACAGCAACGTGGCGCTCATTCACGGTCGGCTGAGCGGTGAAGACAAGGAGCGTGTGATGCGAGGGTTCGGCGACGGCCATATTGATCTCCTGGTCGCGACAACCGTTATCGAGGTTGGGGTCGATGTCGCCAACGCGACGTTCCTGGTTGTCGAACACGCCGAGCGGTTCGGTCTCTCCCAGCTCCACCAGCTCCGCGGTCGCGTCGGGCGCGGCAGCAAGCCGTCGCGCTGCTTCCTGCTGCTCTCTCCGAGCGCCGGTCAAACGGCTCGCGAGCGAGTTCGGGTGTTGACCAGCCAGAACGACGGCTTCGTGATCGCCGAGGAGGACTTACGGCTGCGTGGCCAAGGCGACGTGTTCGGTACCCGACAGCACGGAGTGCCGGAGTTCGCCATCGCCGATATCGATCGCGACGTCGAGCTCCTGGCCGTCGCCCGCGACGCCGCGTTCGATGTGGTCGACTCCGACCCCGAACTCGCGCGCGGAGAGCATTGTCGCCTGCGAGCCCGGCTGGACGAGCTCGAAACCCGCGACCGTGAGCTCGCGCGTCAGGGCTGAAACTGACCCAACTGCGCTTGACCGGTTTGCAATTTGGTGGCTAGGTTTGCTCATGTGAATTACGCCGTCATCCTCGCTGGCGGAGTGGGGGAGCGATTCTGGCCGGCGTCGACGCCCGAAATGCCCAAACAGCTCCTGCCGCTCATCTCCGACAAGTCGATGCTGCGGGAAACGGCCGACCGACTGAACGGTGTTGTCGCGGCCGATCACCAGTACATCCTCACCAACGCCTCGCTGCTCGATGCGGTGGCTGCCGAGTGTCCAGAGGTGCCGGTGGCTCGATTGATCGGCGAACCGGAGGGCAAGAACACTGCGCCCGCGATCGGGCTTGCCGCCGGTTTGGTGGCCGCCAACGACCACGATGGGGTGTTGCTCGCGCTGCCCGCCGATCACGCGGTCGCGAACGTGGCGGCATTTCGGGTGAGTGTGGAGACCGCTTTTCAAATCGCTGACGAGAATGATGTCCTGGTACTCTTCGGCGTCGTGCCGGACCGGCCCGAAGTCGGTTACGGATACGTGGAGCGCGGTCCTACACTTGGTCCCGGCGCGGCAGAGGGGTTCGAGGTGGCCGCGTTCTTTGAAAAGCCGAACGCGAAGACGGCTCGCGAGTTCTGTGCGGGCGGACATCACTATTGGAACAGTGGGCTGTTCTGCGGGCGGGCACGGACGTTTCTAGCAGAGTATGAAAAGCATCTGCCGTTGATGCACCGGGCGATCGAGGTCGCGGTTCGGGATTGGGCGGATGATCCGGTAGGCGCTTGCGAGCGGTACTACGCCACTGTCGAGTCGACGTCGATCGATTACGGAATCATGCAGAAAACCGAACGTGCGGTCGTTTTACCGGCGGTCGATTGGGGCTGGGATGACGTCGGCTCTTGGGAGGCGCTCGCCCGCTGGGTGAAGACCTCGCCCGAGGGAAACACTGAGGTGGGGGATTGTGTGCTCGAGCAGTGTCGAGACGTTGTCGCGTTCTGCGGTCAGGGTCGAGTGGCAGCACTTGGCGTGTCAGACTGCATCATCGTGCGCACCGAGGATGCGACACTCGTCGTCAGCCGTGACATGCTCGATGAGCTGAAGCCGTTCGTGCGGGCGGTAACCACGGATCGCCCAGACCGATGAAGGTGACCGTTCTCGTGCTATGGATCTTGATCGCCGCTGCATGCGCGTCTCCCTACCGCGAGGTCCCACCCGAAACCGATGCTCGACCCCCGAATACGGAACGGCGGGCTCCTGTCGATGATGGCCCGACCTTCGAGCCCGAGCTCGCTAGGCGCGAGGTTGACGCCCCGCCAATCGTTGTGGCCGATGCGTCAGGGCAGACGGTGATTGGCTCCGTCACCGCTGACGGGACGCTACACGCCGATACGCTCGCGGGTGCTCGTCCTGATACTTCGCGAGTGGTGCGCGAAACAGTCGTAACCGGGGCGGTTCGGTCGACTGCCGGTGTCGGCACCTTGGCTACCGGCTACCGGGTTCAGGTGTTCGCCGCCCGGGATCGCGACGTGGCGGCTGACGCTGTTCGTCGCTTGCGTGAGCAGCGGGTCTCCGATCCGATCTACATGGAGTGGATCGACCCATGGTACAAGGTGCGGGTCGGCGACTTCACGGATCGTGAGTCGGCCGAGCAGTTGCGCGGCCGGTTGGTGGAGCTTGGATTCCCCGAGGCGTGGATCATTCACACGACAATACGGACCGCTCCTTGAGCGCAGTACCGCTCGTTCTTTGTGATCCGGAGCGATCGCGTTTTTGGCCGCTGGCGGAGACGCGGCCGGTGGCTGAGTTGCTGGCCGGGACGCGCTCTTTTCGTCAGCGTTGGGAAGATCGGGCCGGTCCCGTCTCGATGGTTTGTTGCGATGCCGATGTTACAGGATGTGCGTTTCGCTCGACCGAACGACCTCGGCTGAATGTGTGGCCCGAGGCCGAAAGCGGGTTGCGAATCGCAATCGCGAGTTGGGTGTCTCCGCGCGATTGGCGGTTCGGCGACCAGCCCGCCGAGTATCGGATCGGCGAACGGCCGGTCGGATGGCGGCTCGATTCGACGCGCGCGCGCGAGGTCGCCGAGCTCGATAACGGTCCGGGCGCTGTGGTGGAGTGGTTGTCGGGGCTGGACCTCCCGCTCGAGGAAGCCGGTGGACGAGTCTTCGACTCCCTGTGGACGCTGGTTGATGCCAACGCCGAGTTGATCCGGCACGACGCTGAGGAGTTCACAACCGCGGAAACGGTGACCGGGGTCGATCCTGTGGCGCTGCTGGGCGATGGTCTCAAGGTCCAGCGTGGCGTGACGATCGGCCCTTTCGTAGCGCTCGACACCGAGCCCGGTCCGATAGTGCTGGGTACCGGAGTCCGGGTCGCCCCGCACGCTTTGCTCCAGGGCCCGCTCTACGTCGGTCCGGGTAGCGTCATCCTCGGCGGCCGAGTCGGCAGCGGAACCTCGATCGGACCGGGTTGTCGGATCCGTGGCGAAGTCGAGGCGTCGATCATCCATGCGTTTTCCAACAAGGCGCACGACGGTTTTGTCGGTCACT
>Ga0255057_10000035_pt1 | contig 68068 bp, 62 predicted proteins | sample Cases_109_6_MG_FD_189022 | JGI IMG/M metagenome (GOLD analysis project Ga0255057, IMG submission 189022) | Seawater microbial communities from Amundsen Gulf, Northwest Territories, Canada - Cases_109_6 | ecosystem: Environmental > Aquatic > Marine > Gulf | place: Canada: Northwest Territories... | reverse complement strand
ACCGACATGTCAAGCCCAGGTAAGGTTCTTCGCGTTGCTTCGAATTAAACCACATGCTCCACCGCTTGTGCGGGCCCCCGTCAATTCCTTTGAGTTTCAGCCTTGCGGCCGTACTCCCCAGGCGGGGTACTTAATGCGTTAGCGTCGGCACTGAAAGGGTCAATCCTCCCAACACCTAGTACCCATCGTTTACGGCGTGGACTACCAGGGTATCTAATCCTGTTTGCTCCCCACGCTTTCGCGCTTCAGCGTCAGAAAAGGCCCAGCGAGCCGCCTTCGCCACCGGTGTTCTTCCCGATATCTACGCATTCCACCGCTACACCGGGAATTCCGCTCGCCCCTACCTCTCTCAAGTCGAGCAGTATCGAGTGCAGTCCACGGGGTTGAGCCCCGGAATTTCACACCCGACTTACCCGACCGCCTACGCGCCCTTTACGCCCAGTGATTCCGAACAACGCTTGCTCCCTCCGTATTACCGCGGCTGCTGGCACGGAGTTAGCCGGAGCTTCCTCTGGTGGTACCGTCAGGCGGACCGGGTGTTAGCCGATCCGTGGTTCGTCCCACCTGACAGGGGTTTACAACCCTGAGGCCTTCCTCCCCCACGCGGCGTCGCTGCGTCAGGCTTTCGCCCATTGCGCAATATTCCCCACTGCTGCCTCCCGTAGGAGTCTGGGCCGTGTCTCAGTCCCAGTGTGGCTGGCCACGCTCTCACGCCAGCTACCCGTCATCGCCTTGGTAGGCCGTTACCCCACCAACAAGCTGATAGGCCGCGAGCTCATCCGACGGTGCCAGCTTCTTCGAGAGGCCAGCTTTCACATCAGGCTTCCAAGCCAGTGCTGTATGCGGTATTAGCTCAGGTTTCCCTGAGTTATCCCCCGCCGCCGGGTAGATCGCTCACGTGTTACTCACCCGTTCGCCGCTTTACTAACCTCCCGAAGGAGGCGTTCTCGCTCGACTTGCATGTGTTAGGCACGCCGCCAGCGTTCGTCCTGAGCCAGGATCAAACTCTCCATAGATTATGAAAGAGCTCGGGCACTCTTACCGGCCAGGCCGATCCGAGCACCGCTTGACTCTAAAACGCTGGTCTCGACCTTGCGGCCGATAATTGCGTTCGGAAATTCACTTTGATTCCTCATAGAAACGCAGGAAGTGAAGCCTGCGTTTCGAGGCCCACACGCCACTCACACCATCTTTTCAAAAAGCAACCGCCCGGACGTGGAAACTGCGCCACGTCTCGCGCGGAGAACGCATTATACATTGGGGCCATTCGAGTGTCAACCCCCTGCCCGGCAGGCCGCTTCGGAATCTGTTCGGGCCACCGACAAGCGGCAATATCGGACGGGGGAGCAAGGGTGAGCGACGGGAATTGAACCCGCGACCTCCAGGGCCACAACCTGGCGCTCTAACCGACTGAGCTACGCCCACCACGGTACGGCGCTGGACAATGTAGCCGAGTCGGCTGCCGCGGCAAGCACTTTCCCCCCGATGGAGCGGTGCTATGTTCGCACGGTCGTCCGCGGGAAAGGCTCAGGGTGCCACATCCAAGCCCCGTTAACATGTGATCAGGGTACGAACAGATACATGTCGAAACTGTCGATCGGAATCGTGGGACTTCCAAACGTCGGAAAGTCCACTTTGTTCCAGGCGCTGACCTCGGTTGCCGTGCCAGCTGAGAATTATCCGTTCTGCACAATCGATCCCAACGTCGGGGTGGTCGAAGTGCCGGATCCCCGTCTCCACATCCTGGCCGACATCGTTAGGCCGCCGCGCGTTGTGCCCAACGTGGTGGAGTTCGTCGACATAGCCGGCCTCGTTGCTGGAGCATCCCGCGGCGAGGGCCTGGGCAACAAGTTCCTCCAGCACATTCGCGAAGTCGACGCCATTGCTCACGTTGTACGTTGTTTCGAGGACCCTTCCGTCGTGGCCACTGGCGACCTGGAGGACCCGAGTGCCGACCGGGAGGTCGTGGAGCTGGAGCTCGAGCTGGCCGATCTGGAGAACGTCCTCGGCACGCTGAACAAGGCCGAGCGGCGAGAGAAAAGTGGAGACAAGGATGCCGGTGTGTTCGCCGGTGCTCTAAGACGCCTACGAGATGCGCTGGATGAGGGGATTCCGGCCAGGCGAGTCGAGCTGGATCCGGAGGAAGACAAGATGGTTCGGTCACTGGGCCTTCTGACGAGAAAGCCCGTTCTCTACGTTGCCAACGTCGACGAGCACGAGTTGGAGCTGGGTTCTCCTCACACGCAGAAGCTGCGAGCGGCGGTCGCACGATACGACCCGGACGCTGCAGTGGTGGAAGTGTGTGCGAGTCTGGAAGCTGAGTTGCTTGCCCTGGAGCCAGAGGAGCGAATCGAATTCCTCGGGGAGCACGGCATCACTGGGAGTGGCCTCGCTCGCCTTGTGCGAGCCGGATTCCGGCTTCTCGGTCTGCAGACCTTCTTCACACTCGGAGACAACGAGGTGCGGGCGTGGACGTTGAGGGCCGGGGGGCGCGCTCCCCAGGCGGCGGGCCGCGTGCATACGGATTTCGAGCGAGGCTTCATCAGGGCGGAGACCATCGCGTTCGATGAATTCAGGGACGTCGGCTCGATGAAAGCGGCGAGAGAGAGAGGACTCGTACGTTCGGAAGGCAAGGAGTACGTTGTGCGCGACGGCGACATACTGCTCTTCCGTACGTCTGCCTGAGTAGCTGTGCCCGACCCGGCCGTCGATAGCCTGGGGACTCGATCCAAGTTAGCTTTGGGTGCGAAACTCAGCAGGCTCGCAGTGCGTATGAGGAGGGCGGCGGTCGTTGGGTTAAAGACGAAAAGAGGCGGCGAGTGAACGGTCTGGTTTCAGAGTCCAGTGATGGGGCCTACAGAGAAGGGTTGGGCTATGCCCTGTGGTGCCTCGTGTTCGTGGGCCTGGCTGGAATTCACCGGATCTATCTCGGCAAGTACGGAACGGGCATACTCTACCTGCTCACCTTCGGTCTGTTTGGCATCGGTCAGTTCGTAGATCTGTTTCGAATGAAATCCCTAGTCCAGGACTCGAACATTCGCGAGGGTTATCTTCCTCACCCGAGGGTCGTCGGTCAGCTGATGAGTCGGATGACCCCAGCTCCGATGAGTCTCGAGAAGCCCTTGCGCCATAGGCTTCTCGACGCAGCTGTGACCCACGGTGGCGCCATTTCCGTTACGGATGGTGTGGCTGCGACTGGAGCGACCTTCAGCGAGGTCGAGGCGGAGCTGAAGCAACTGGTGGAGTCCGGTTACGTCGACGTGGATGTACCGCCCGGCAAGACCTACATCGTATATCGGTTTACCGAGCTGAGCTGAGGGGATTCACCGGGTGGGCTGCCCTTCCTACCGCACGGAGCCCTGGATGTAGTCCCGCAGGTACCGGTTCTCGACTTCCTTCTCCTGCTTCATCGCGTTCACGACATCCCCGATTGAAACCACGCCGGACAGTTGCTCGCCATCCACGATGGGAAGATGGCGTATCCGGTTGGCCGTCATGATCCCGGCGGCGTAGTCGACCTGGTCCTCTGCGACTCCCACGACGAGGTCTGTGGTCATCGCGTCGCCGACGAGGGTAGTCGACAACGATCCCGCGTCTTCGGCTGCGAGGCGCAATACGTCGCGTTCGGTGAGGATGCCTTGGATAAAGCCATCCCGCGTGACGATGACCGATCCGATATTGTGTTCCACGAGCACCTGCATCGCCTCGTGAATCGTGATGCCGGGCTCGACGGTCACCACTTCACTACCCTTACGATCCAGAACCTCTCGAATCCTCATCCTGCCTCCGGGTCCCTGGTGAAGCGGTGCGCGAAGCGCTGCGTACAGATCCATGATACGACGAAGAGGGCGGACCCTGAAGCCCGCTCTCCTCGCCCACCCGTCCCGCGCTACTCGCCTGGACGCAGTAGATCGTGAATGTAATAAGTGGAAGCACCCACGTCGGAATACGACAGGCCGATCAAGCCCAGACTGGGCATTTCGGATTCATGCCCCACGTAGATAAACTCGCGTGTCGCAGGAATGTCGTCCGCGTAACGCCAGTCGGGGGCCGTCATGTCCGGTACCTCGATGTTGAATGTCACGGCGTCAGGCCCCTGCCCCGCTCCGTCGGCGCCATGACATCTCTGACACGTAAACGACCAGACGACCCCGCCTCTCTCCCACCGAGCGTTGTCGCTGTCCCACGTGAGCGTGTCGAAGACAGCCGCATCATACATCTCCGCGGCCTGGGCGACCGAGTCGGCACGAGCCGCCCGAAGCGCTTCTTCTTGATCAACCGCCAGTATTTCCTCGTCGGCACCACCACCGCAGGCGCCGAGCAGTAGGACCAGGAACAGCCCCGCAATCATCTTATTCATTGCTCCAACCTCTCGGTTCTGGTTCCAGGGTCGAGGTATTCAACCTTCCGCTCGATGCGTTCGGAAGCATCGAGTTCGTAATCAGAGTCCCACAACGCACGCTCCCACGAGCCATACGTCGGTCCCGGGAGCATCCACCATCGGTCGCCCCAGTAGTCAGCGTAGAGGGCCGTGAGTTCTGAGCGCTCGTCGACCGTAAGCCCACCGACGTCCAGGAAATCGTTTAGATCATCGCCCACCATCATCAGCACACGATGTGTGCCGGCGACGGCCTGCCTACGGCTACTCTTCGCTCCCGTCCATTCCGGACGCTCACCTCGCGTGAGGATCACGTCCATGTCGTCGCGCACCGGGAACCCGAGGCGCTCGAGGTTCCTGCGCGTCGCCTCCTCCTGAGAAGAGCGGCGATTTGTCAAGTAGAACACCGTTATTCCGAGGTTGGAGGAGGCGGTCGCGAAGCCAAGAGCCCCCGGCACTGCTTCCGCGCTCGCCTCATCGACCCACGTCGCCCAGGAGTCGCTGTCGTAGATCTGTCCCTCGATCAGCAGTCGCGCCTGGTACGGCGAATTGTCCAGCACGGTCTCATCTACATCTACGATGACGGCCGGCTGCAATTCGGCGAAGCTGCCCTGCTGCTCGAGAACTGCCGTGCGAGTCGGGTCATTGAGCGCAGCGGGGAGGCTGCGGGCGGCGGCTTCGTATACTGACCGGCTCGCCGCCTCGTACTCAGCGGCCGTCTGGACCCATAGTGTTGCGTCCAGATTCGGTAGTGCCGGTGCTGTCGTCGCGCATCCGTAGACCAGGGCGGCCAAGACCGCCGGGGCGACCGCACACAGCTTGCTTCGGAGAGGTGGGTAGCTCACCGGAAAGTGACTCCTGACAACGCGTTGAGATAGCCGGAGAAGCGCGACAGTCAAGGTCGCAAAGCCGGGGGGGGGGCGCAAGAAGCATGATCGCCGTCCGCGAGGGTGCCGTCCGTGAGCATCGAAGGCGCAACTTGACGGAATGAGGGCCCAGACCCGATTCTAGGCAGTACCCTGCCATGATGTTCGGCGGGCTCGCTACCTCGGCGTTGCAGGCGACCACCCGGGAGGGACAGCGTGAAGGCACAGCAGGCACGGATGCTACGTTGGCTCCTTCTTGTGCTCGTCACCGCCGTCGGTGGTTGGCTCGCCTATCAATTCTGTGGCTTCCTCGTGGCTCTTGCGAGCGGTGGATCACTGGGGTTCCTCCGTCTGCTGGTCGGGGCGTATGCGGCCCTGGTATCCGGTTACGTGTTCTCTTCGCTGATAACGCGCGTAGCTCCTGGACGGCGATACACCGTCGCTGTCGCTCTGGTGTTCGTGACCGTGATCGTGGCCGGAGCGTTGATGTTGGCGGACAGATCTGACGTGGGGCCCTTGCCCTCCGTTCTACTCGGGACGTCGCTCGTCGTGGGTGCGTTCGGCTATGCGTTGCGCGTTCGAGGGTTTTCCGAGACCGTGTCCGGGCGCAAGGTATAGCAGCCCGCCGTTTCCTAGAAGCTGCCTCCCAGGAATACGGCGTTAGCGAGCAGCCGCGAGCTTCCCTGCCAGAATCCCCGGAAGACGGGCTCATCCAGCACAACGATGACGGCTCCCTTCCCTTTGCGCGTAACGGCGAGAGCTACGCTGCCGGCCGCCGATTCCAGGCGGGCCACCGACATATAACCACTGAGGAGCGGATCCTCAGCGTATTGCCCCACCGCGACGGTCGACGACCCCGCGTCATAGAAGGTTCCATTCGTGCGAAAAGTCGGCACTGTCTCCCCTATACCGAATGCGAGCGGGTGTGTTGCATCTAGCTCGACTTTCAGAATCGCCCCGCCGACGGAGTGTGCACCGCGAGCGGCTCCGCGTTCACTCCACGAAACACCAGCGGTCAGCGAATCGAGATCGAACGGACGCTCGGTCAACTCAAGGAGTCCCGCGGTCCCAACGTCGTCAGCCGCGCTTCCCAGGGCTACGAGGCGACCGCCGGAGCGGAGCCACGAGTCCAGGCTGGTCAGTGTCGAGTCGGAGGTGCTTCCTCCTGCAAAGATCAGAACGTCGTATCTCCCCAGATCCGAGCTGTCCAGACGCTCCAGATCGAGCAGGGACACGGCGAGCCCGAGGGATTCCGAAAGGAAGCTCCATACCTCGCCCGTACGGGTGGAACTGGTTCCACGTCCAGTCAGCAGGGCCACCCGGGGAGGGCTCAGTAGCCTGGAGCTACGTCCCCCGAGGTCGGGGCCCTCAGGCGTGAGCCCGGAGATGATTATGTGGAGCTGCGTGCCTGAATGCCCCGCAGCCTTGCCCACGAGATAGAAGACCGAATCCGGCCCCAACCCCTGTTGGCGGATCTGAACCACGACTGTCCCGGCGGGAAAGGGCTTCCGCTCCGTGGGCGACTCAGCCGTGAAGGGGCGAGTCATGATTCTGGCGGCCAGCCCGTGCTTCTGAATGCTGGCGAGGAATCGAGCCGAGGCAAGGCCGTCCCAGACCGCCAGAATCGCCACGGCATCCGAATGCGGCAAAATCGAACCCGATGCGGGCAGGCGCGCTGGGGCGAGTTGCTGGCCGATCGGGAGATTGCCTCCGTCGATCTCGTAGACGTCGACGTCGAACGCGTGAGGCAGCGTCCAGGCGGAGACATCATAGAACAGTGAATCCCGGAAGCTCGTCTCACTTCGCAGAGCTGCGTCCAGCAGGCGCGCCTGCGGCTGGTCGGCCGGCACGACGAGGGCTTCACCCGGCCCGAGCTTCCTGCCTCCGGCGGCAATTGGGCCGGCAACTTCATACACGCGCACCCGGTGCATCTGGAGGAGTCGAGCCATCTCTAACGCTCGCAGCCGCCCGCGGGTAAGGTCCACGACGTAGGCGCCGACGCCGCGGTCGGCGGCGAATTGATCCGCGTCAGCGTAGAAGTCCCTCTGCAGTTCCAGAAGGTCTACCCGAAGGTCTCGAGCGGCATCCAGGGTGGAGAGAGACGTGGCGAACTGGTTGCGGACGGTGATCGCGTAGGCGAGTGGACCGTTTTCGGTCTCGGATTCGAGAGATCGGGAGGACGCCTGCTCGAACAGGATGCCAACCGCTCCATTCACATCGGGATAGCTGGCTCCCTTGCCGTAGTAGAAGTCATCGAACACCTCCTCTGTGAAGTACAGTTGCCCCAGCCGGTCGAGCGCGCGGGCATGATAGGCAGCCATCTCCGTCGTGATCTCCTGATTCCGCTCGGGAGTGTTCGGGTGGGTGCGGCTCGGTACACCCGGTTGGAAGAAGTATGTCGCATCGCTCCCCATCTCGTGAAAATCAGTCATGAGCTGGGGGCGCCACTCGTGGAACAACCGCAGGCGAGCCTGGCTCTCGGGTTGCCGTGCCGGAAGCCAGTCTCGGTTGAGGTCGAACCAGTAGTGATTCGTTCGACCGCCCGGCCACGGCTCCCGGTGCTCCCTGTCCTGCGAGTCGGTCGTGTGGACTTCTCCCCGATTCCGATTCACCCAGTCTACGAATCGATCTCGCCCGTCAGGGTTGAGCATCGGATCGATCACCACAACGAGGCTGTCCAGGATCGCGTCCACGGCAGGCCCCGAGCCGGCGGCGAGATGATAAAGGGTGAGCAGCGCCGCCTCGGTGCCGCTGGCTTCATTTCCGTGAACGCTGTATCCGAGAAACACGATTGCGGGCATCGCCCCCAGCTCTGCCGGGCTTACGCCTGCCGGATCGTCGGAGAGACGACGGTTAGCATCGCGGATGGATTGGATTCGATCGTGATTCCCGGGAGAGGTAACGACGGCATGTATGAGGCGCCGGCCTTCGTGGGTCTGCCCGTGCTCGGCGACGGTGACCCGATCGCTTGCACGTGCTATGGCGAAGAAATATTCGACGACTCTGTGTGGCTCCGTGTGGCGGGTGCCCACGAGGTACCCCAGTACCTCGTCCGGTCTGGGCACCGCAGGGTCGTAAGTGACGCCTTCGACATGCATCGGAGTCGCCAGAGGTACCTGCTGCGCCAGCGCCGTGGCGGTCGTCACGAAGAACATCGAGAAAACGGATAGGACACTTCGTCTCACGCGATCACCCCCGTCGAGGAACGGTAGAACGAATCAGCTCCAGGTCGAGGCGGAATCCTGGAGACGAGCGGGATCATACACTGTTCATTGGCGCGAGCGCACGCGGTCCACGAGTGCCCGCGTTTCGGGTGACGGCTCGGCTTCGTATTCCTCGGACAGACGTCGCCCAAAGTGGTCGAATGCTGCCAGGGCGCCGGCCCGATCGCCCTGCGCGTCGAGAAGCTCGATCAGTTTGTGCAGTCTCGATTCATTAAACGGGTCCAACTCCACGGCCTTCCGCGCCCGGCGGCCAGCTTCCGTATCATTGCCGTCTCGGCGGGCAGCTTCGGCCAGCGTCCAGGACAGATCGGACGCCAACCTCCGAAGCCGTAGTCGCTCCACTTCCAGCCAGTGCTCGAATTCCGGGGCGTCATCCAGGTAGAATCCAGGCAGAAGATCCCCGCGGTAGATCTCCATGGCCTCGCGGGCGAACCCGTCGCGGGCAAGCGCCTGGAACCGGGCAGCGTCCGACTCGATGGCGGCCGGATCGAGTCCTACCTCCTCGTCGCCCCGAGTTCGGATCGCCGACGATCCGATTCCTTTCCGCAGGACATACAGTGCCTGGCGCAACGAGTGCCTGGCGCTCTCGGGGTCCGAATCCGGCCAGAACAGGCCGATGAGCGAGTCTCGCCGTCGATAACCAGCTTTCGGACCGGCCGCGAGATAGGCTAGCAGGGCTACACGCTTGGGCTGCCTGAGGATGGTGGGCGTCGCTCCCGTGTCGACGACGAGGTCGAGTCCGCCGAGCAGACGCAGGACCATACCGGGTCTGCCTGCCGTGCGTGTCTCGCCCGAGCGAGGGCGCTCGCCTGCCACGGAAGTCTCGTCGGCGGGAGGCCCGCCTCGCTCCATCGTCAGCTGCCCGAAGGCCTCGGCCAACCCACTGCTTGCGGGCCGGTCCGCCGGGGCCTTGGCCAGACACGCGTCGAGAAGCTCCTGCAACGCGACCGGGGCCTCGACGTCGCGTGAGCCCAGCCTGACCGGACTCTCCCGGAGGTGCGCTCGTACTCGGGCGGTCGCCGTTGTCGCGTCGTACGGGCCGTCTCCCGTGAGAACGTGATAGGCGAGCACGCCGAGAGCGTAGACATCCGAGGCCGAAGTCGGATCTTCGCCAACGAGGAATTCCGGCGCCGCATACTGAAGATCTGTCACGATGTGGCCGGCCGTCGTAATCCGATCGGCTGCCTCGTCCGCCGCGGCGAGGAACGCTGCCAGGCCAAAGTCCGCCAGGAGAACGCGACCGCCCGGCTGCTCACACAGGATGCTCTCCGGCCGCACATCACGATGCAAGATCCCGTGGGTATGGACGGATGCGAGGGCCCCTCCCACCGCGGCCAGAACAGAGCAGCTTTCCTCCACCTCGAGCCGACCCTTTTCCAGTAGACGTCCGGCGAGATCCGAGCCACGGATGTACTGCATGACCAGATAGGGAATCTCGGACGCCAGGTCACCCACGCGAAAGATTGAAACGACGTTGGGATGTGAGACGCGCGCGAGCGCGCGGGCCTCCCTCCTGAAGCGCGCCATGCTCTTGGTCCGTCGGGTGGCTCGGCGATGGAGCACCTTGACGGCGACGAGTCTCTGGAGCGCCGGCTCACGTGCCAGGTAGACCGTCGACAGCGGACCTCCGCCGAGCCGACGCACGATTTCGAGGTCGGGCGACAGCTCCCGCCGCACATCATCCTCGAATTCAGCCGCCCGGTCCGTAGCCTCCGTCGCTGCCATTCGTGCCTCCAGCCGAAGGGCTCAGGCTAGCACGATCGCCCTGCGGCGAACGGACCGCAAAGCAGCAACGCCCCGACGAGAACGGCAGCACGGCGTTTCGGCCACTGCGCAGAGACCACGGTGGACCTCCGTCGTTTCAGGTTCAGAAAGGCGAACTCTCGAGAATCGCGTGGACTTCGTCCAGGGCACCCTCGTTCCATGTCGGTGGCTCAACATCTTCCGCCACGTGCCAGGTCAGAAGAAAAGTCAGCCTGGCCACCCTGGCAGCCTTGTCAGAGTCGATCCTGGCGGCCTCGTCCGACGGCTGGTGATAGTCGTCATGAACCCATGTGGTGAAGAAGATGGCGGGAATGTCCTGTTTCACGAAGACCACGTGATCGCTCCGGAAGAATGCCTGCTCCGACGGATCTGGATCCGGCGCGACGGTCAGTCCGATCTCTGGGTGGTGGGAGGCGATGAGCTCCGACAGCGGGCCGAGCGAAGTATACTCCTGTCCGATCGCGATCACGGTATCGGGCGCGTTGCGACCGATCATGTCGATGTTGATGTTCGCTACGATCCCCTCGAGGGGTACGGTCGGGTGCTCCGCGTAATGCCCCGATCCCAGTAGCCCCTTCTCTTCGCCGCTGACCGCGAGGAAAACGACGCTGCGGGCGGGAGGCCTGGGCAACGCCTCGAACGCTTGAGCAACCTCGAGAAGTACCGAGGTGCCCGACGCGTCGTCGTCCGCCCCATTGTAGATGGAGTCCCCCTCCACGTTCGGCGTGCCGATACCCAGGTGATCGAAATGAGCGGACAGCACCACAAATGTGTCCTCCAACTCCGGGTCGCTGCCGCGCAGGACGCCGACGACGTTGGGGGGCGTCGACGTTTCAACGTCCATCGGTGCCCGAATGGTGATATCCGATCCGTCAAGCTTCACCGGGGGAACGGTGGCGTCCGGTTCGCCGAGACCGGAAATTTCGTCCAGATTCGAGCCGGCCGCTTCCAGCATGGCGGAAGCGACGTCCCAGGTGACGCCCACGGCCGGGATTGGCTGCAGCGGCAATCCCGCCCCTGTGATCTGTCCGGCCACCATTCCGACGACGTCGGGCGGAAGCTGCGGGTCGAGGATCATCACGAGCCCGGTCGCCCCAGCCTCGCTGGCCCCCTTCACCGCAGAGAGAATCTCCATCCCCATGGAAGGAGGAGTCGTGACCACCGCGATATGTCCCTCGGCCCCCTCGGGAACACCCTCCAGCAGGACCTCGATCGGGCCCAGGAAGACGAGCTGACCGGTCGTGACCGTATCACTTGACGGGAGCACGAAGAAATCCGTGGCATATCCAAGCTCGACCTGTCCGTCCTCCGTTTCGTACGAGAGGCCGGTATCGGACGTGCGAAGCGACGACTTCTCATACGTCCACCTCTGCAGGTAGGAGCCCTTGTCTCCCGCGGGTTCGAGCCCGGAGCCGGCGAAGGCGTCCGCGAGGTATACGGCAGCCGTTTCCAGCCCGGGGCTCGGTGTGTCGCGGCCACCGAGCTCGTCACTGGCGAGATACGAGATATGAGCGAGCATCTCGTCGGCCGTGATCGTTTCTAGCGCGCCGGCCGGGTTGACTCGAGCCTCGACTGGATCCAGCTCGACCGTAGGCGCCGGAGTGGTCGATGACGAGCATCCAACGAGCACGATGAGCCCGCCAGCGAACATGAATCGACGGGTGCGCGGACCTGTAAAGAACATGCCAGTTCCCCCCTCAGAAGTCACAAATCAGGGAGGAAAAATGTGCCGCGAGGAGTCAAGGCGCAATCGGCTCATGCCGCGGGATGTCCAGGAACCGGTCCCGCTGGTGGGTCGGCGGAAGGTAGCAGCGATCGAGTCGCCCCCAGGTTTCATGCCGGCGACGGGAGACCGCTTCGTATACCGAGTCGCGTAGTGCCCGAGGCACGAGTCGGAGGACGGTCAGAAGACGCCACGGCCAGGGGAGCGCGGCGGCGATCCGCAGCGCAGCGTCGCTTCGGACGTGCACGTGGCCTACCACCAGCAGAGCCACGGAAGAACCACCTCGGACCGCTTCGATGTCATCGCTACTGCAGTCGGGGGCGGTGTCGAGCCTGTCCAGCAGCTCGAGAGCCACTGGCGAGTCGAGTGCGGCGAAGCGAAATACAGCGCGCCTGTCGGTCCGGAGAACAAAGCGCACCGTACGGCTGCACAGAGGACACCATCCGTCGAACAGGATCACAGGGGGGTCACCAGCGAGCTGTCGGGATGCGCCGGAATCCACCCGCCGGTCCGTCACGGGGTCCACCCTTGCACCAGCCCAGGCGCGCGCCCTCGGGCGGACCCTGCAGTGTTGACGGCAGGGAGGCGCCGCATAGCTTCGCCCGGTGAGCCGGACGTTGACCGCATCGTAGTTCCCTTCGACAGGAGAACGGAATGACCGGCAGGAAGCTGCCTCCCACCGCCTACGTCATCGAGGAGGGACAGGAGTACGTCCCCATCATAACTGCGGGTGAGACGCTGACGGAATTCACGCTCAAGGCCGTCGTGGCCGGTATCCTGCTCGGCGTGATCTTCGGGGCCGCGAACACCTACCTCGGTTTGAAGGCCGGACTCACGATCAGCACGTCGATCCCGGTTGCGGTGCTCACCGTGGTGGCCTTCCGGGTATTCCAGGCGTTCGGGTTGAGCCACTCCATTCTCGAGACAAACACGTCGCAGACCGTCGGGTCCGCGAGCTCCTCTGTGGCGTCGGGCGTACTGTTCACGATTCCCGCCCTCTTCATGTGGGGCATGAACCCGGACTGGCTGCAGGTCTCGCTCCTCGCTATGTGCGGCGGCCTTATCGGTGTTCTATCCATGATCCCGCTTCGCCGCTTCCTGATCAAGGGCGAGCATGGACGACTTCCCTACCCCGAAGGGATGGCATGCGCCGAAGTGCTGGTGGCTGCGGAGGAAGGGGGAAAGCAGGCGGCAGGTGTATTCTGGGGCATCGGCGTGGGAATGGCGTTCCAGTTCCTGGCCGACGGCCTCAAACTGGTTCGGGGTGTATTCGAAGTCGGTCTCCCCGCAAGGGCAGCCCTTTCGATCAGCGTGTCTCCGCCCCTCATCGGCGTGGGGTACATCCTGGGAATCCGCATTGCCACTGTCATGGTTGCGGGCGGGGTCCTATCGGCGTTCGTCATCATTCCGGGCATCTACCTGTGGGGCTCGGGACTTACGGAGCCGTTGTATCCAGAGGCCTCGAAGCTGATCCGGGATATGAGCACCGACGAGATATGGAATCGCTATGTGCGCTACATCGGAGCCGGTGCGGTTGCGACGGGGGGCCTGATCACACTCATACGCTCCATACCTACGATGATCGAGTCCTTCCGGCTCGGGATGCAGCAGATCACTCGCCAGGTATCGGCACGTGCCGTCGTGGTCGAGCGAACGGATCGCGACATTTCGTACCGAACCATACTGATCTTCCTGCTCACCATCCTGGCGGTGTTGACCTTCATTCCGGGCATTCTGGGTTACCTGGACTCGATCCCGGTGCGAGCGCTGGCAAGCCTCCTCATCGCCGTATTCGCGTTCTTCTTCGTGACGGTCAGCTCACGTATCGTCGGGCTCGTGGGTGTAACGTCGAACCCGACGTCCGGGATGACGATCGCCGCACTCCTGGGGACGAGTCTGGTGTTCCTCGCGTTCGGCTGGACCGACATGGCGGGCAAGGCGACAGCGTTGATGGTCGGCACGGTCGTCGCCATCGCCGCTTCGATCGCGGGTGACACGTCCCAGGACCTGAAGACCGGCTTCATCCTCGGCGCCACCCCGCGCTACCAGCAGATCGGTGAGTTGATCGGAGTGATCACCTCAGCGGGTGTCGTCGTACTCGTCGTGATGCTACTGCATTACAACGTGCCGGGTGGTCTTGGCGGACCTGAGCTTCCCGCCCCCCAGGCGACTCTTATGGCTCTCGTCATCGACGGTGTGCTGGATCAGAATCTCCCATGGATCCTGATCGCCCTGGGCGTCGCGATCGGTCTGGTCGCTTCCGCGTTCAAGATGCCGGTGCTCGCGTTCGCCGTGGGCGTATACCTGCCTCTCGAGACCATGGCTGCGGTTTTCGTGGGTGGATTGCTCCGATACCTGCTCACGCGGAATCAGAAGCCCGCCGAGGCGGAGAGGCGTCGGGAACAGGGGATTCTGTTCGGGTCGGGACTCGTGGGTGGTGGTGGTCTGACCGGAGTGGTCCTCGCCCTGTGGGTGGCCCTTCGGGGCGGCGAGCGAATAGAGGGATTCGCGCCGTCCCTGCCGCCCATCGCGGACGAGCTGCTGGCCCTCGCCACGATCGGGGCCATCCTCGGCGTGATGGCTTGGTTCATCCTGCGCGACAGCCCCGCGGACGAGCGGAGAGCCGCCTGATCGATCCAATAGAGATCTCGCGGGGCAGCGTTCGACACGCCGCCCGGCGAGTGATCTCCCGAATGATCAGAGGTACGCGATAAGTAACACCACGAGCAGAATTACGATCAGGATGAGATAGGTCTTCTTGCGGTTCTTCTCGGCCATCGAGTCCTCCTAGACGAGTGACGTGAAATGGTCGTCACGGTACTTCGCCGGCACTCCGACGGGGGCAGCCCGTGTCGAGCGGTAGACACCCGGCATGACACGCCTCCAGCGGAAGATGACATCCGATCGGGGATCCGGCCAGCGGGACCATCCTCAGGCTCCTACGAGCTGCAGAGTTACCCGTCTGCGCCGCGGCCGGTTGTCGAAGTCGCACAGAACGATCTGCTGCCATGTGCCGAGTTCGAGTCGACCGTCCCTCACGGGCACCGCGAGCGAGGGGCCGATGAGAGCGGAGCGCACGTGAGAGTACCCGTTGCCGTCACCCCAACGGAGGTTGTGTTCGTATTCGCCGTGGCGAGGCGCCATGACTTCGAGGGCTCGCTTCAGGTCGGCGATCGCACCACTCTCATACTCGATCGTAGTGATTCCCGCAGTGGACCCGGGGGTGAACACCACCAGAAGACCTTCCTGGACAACACCGCTCCGCACGAACTCCTGGGCCACGTCCGTGAGGTCTATGACGTCCGTGTCTCCTGTCGTCTCGAACTCTCGAGACTCGGAACGTGTCGCCACAGTGTCGGCCGACTAGAACAACTGCCGATACAGGGGACGGAACCACCAGAAGTCCCCGAAGGCAAACGCAAGAATGATCCACACTACTGCCCCCCACACCCAGACTCCAACAACCTCGCCCGTCTTGAGCATTGGCTCCTCCGCGGTCGCCACCTCCGTCGCACGTGGCCCAAGATAGCGCATCGTGGTCAGCGAGCGTAGAGTCAGGAAGACCACGCGCAGGCCGCCGGGAGCCTAGATGCAGGCGTGACACGTAATCCACGCTGTCTGCCCGATTTGGCGCTGGGGCTCGCTACCTTCGAGCCAACTCCTCCAGCGTCGCGGTGAGCACCTCGTAGAATTCCCTCACCGAGGCAACCTTCACGCGCTCATCGGGAGAGTGCGGGAAGTCGATCTGCGGCCCGAACGAGATCATGTCCATTTCCGGGTACTTCTCTCCTATGATCCCGCACTCGAGTCCGGCGTGAACCGCTCCGACCTCAGCCTCGCCGGCGATCCTCTCGTGCACATCCTTTAAGACTTTCAGGAGCGGAGATCGCACGTCCGGTTGCCAGGCGGGATAGCCGTCCTTCTCCTCCACGGCGGCCCCCGCCAGATCCGCCGCCGACCGAATCCGCTGCCGGAGAGCCTGCAGGGCCGACATCACCGAGCTGCGACTGCTCATGAGAACAAACGTCCGCCCTGCCTCCTCACGGACCACGGCCAGATTCGTGCTCGTCTCTACGAGCCCGGGGATCTCGGGACTCATGGCCATGACTCCGTGAGGCAATGCGCTCACGAGTGAGAGGAGCCTGCGACTCGCGGTCTCCGTCAGGGCGTCAGACGGCACCGCCTCGTCACTCAGCTCGAACGACATGCCGGGGTCGGCCGCCCTGATCTCTGCGGCTATGGCGTCGAGTTCCTCGCTCAGTCGCTGCTTGACGCTCTCCGGGATTCCGTCACCCGCAGGTACCACAATGACGGCCCGTGCTTCGCGTGGAATCGCGTTGTGGGCGTTGCCCCCGGTGAGATCGGCTATGCGAACGGGTTCCTCGAGTGCCACGGCGTGAAGGGCCCGCGACAACAGTTTAATCGCGTTGCCTCGTTGCAGGTGGATGTCTACGCCAGAATGTCCCCCTTTGAGCCCGGCCAGCCGTATTCCGATCGCCACGCTCCCATCTGAGACCGCGGACCTCTCCGTCGCGAGGTGAATATGAGAATCGGCGCCGCCCGCACAGCCGATCGTGAGGACGCCCTCTTCCTCCGAATCGAGATTGATCAGCCTGTGGCCAGAGAGCATTCCGTCTGCCAGGCCGGAAGCTCCCGTGAGGCCAGTTTCCTCGTCGATTGTGAACAGAAACTCGAGCGGCCCGTGCACCAGGTCATCGCTTCCCATTAGCGCCAGCATCGTCGCGACGCCGATCCCGTTGTCAGACCCGAGCGTCGTCCCGTCGGCTTTCAGGTACTCCCCGTCGAGGACCGGTCGGATGGCGTCATTGTCGAAATCAAACTCGACGTCGGAGTTCTTTTCCTGGACCATGTCCAGGTGGGCCTGAAGGATCGTTGACTGGTCGCTTTCGGCTCCGTCGGATGCCGGCTTTCGCACTACCACGTTGCCTGTGATGTCGACCTCATGCTCGAGTCCGAAACGCTCTGCAACGGAAATCACGTACTCGCGCGCACCGTCCTCTTTCTTGGAGCCTCGCGGAATTGTCAGCAACTCGTCAAAGAATGTCCATATGGCAGCGGGTTGCAGCTCGGAAACGAAAGTCATGGGTGCCTCCCATATGCGTGCGCGTAGTCGCCGCCGCGATGGGCTGGGGTGGTCACGCTGGCGGGCGATGTGATGTCACGACAACTTCGGGGACGATACCGTGCAGAGCGCGTCGCGTCCATAAGCGGACGGGACGCCGGTAAAGCCCTCTCCCACCCCCGGAGGCAATGGATGAGCGACCGGAAGGACGTTCCCTACGTACCGGCCGATACGAACATGGCCGAGCTCACCTTCAAGGCCATTGTGCTGGGCGTCATCATGGCCATTGTGCTGGGCGCAGCCAATGCATACGTGGGCATGAAGGCAGGACTCACGGTGGCCGCTGCCTTTCCCGCGGCCGTCGTTGCCATGGCGGTCCTCAAGCCCCTCAAGGGAACGATACTCGAAGAGAACATGGCTCGTACCACCGCGTCGGTGGGGGAGTCTCTGATGGCCGGGGCGATCTTCACGATTCCCGCATTCGTGATCACGGGCGCCTGGGATACGCTGCGGTACTGGGAGAGCACCGCGATCATGCTCATCGGGGGAGTGATTGGCGTGCTGTTCGTCATCGTGCTCCGGCGAACTCTTGTTGTCGAGGCCGACCTCCCGTTTCCCGAGAGCGTGGCGGCGGCGGAGATCGTCAAAGCGGGTCAGGGCGGCCAGACGGGCGCGAAGTTCGTGTTCGGCGGCATCGTGCTGGCAGCGGTGTGGGAACTGTTCAAGAACTCGAACGGAATTCTGCTGATCAAGGAGAAAACGGCCGGTGCGATCGCGTTTGGCCAATCCTCGATCTCCGTTCTGCAGGATAAAGTAGAATATGCTGGCGGTGGCATGTATCTCCAGTCTCCTGCCGCTTCACCGATGCTGATGGGTGTGGGCTATATCGTCAACTTCCGCGTGGCCTCGATCCTGTTCAGCGGGGCCGTGATGGGGTGGCTATTTCTCGTACCGCTGGCCGTGTTTCTGAATCCCGGTCTGAGCGCGAGCCTGGAACCCGGAACCGATCTCGTCGCTCTGAGCGAGGACGTGTGGTTCAACCAGATTCGACCCCTGGCCGTAGGGACGATGATCGTGGCCGCGTTCTGGACCCTGTGGGGCCTGCGAGGTCCGCTGATCTCGGGCATTCGGAAGGCCATTGTTGACATCAGGCCGGAGAACGCCGGCGGGGAGAAGGTGCCCCGAACGGAGATCGACCTGCCGCTCAACCGTGTGTTCGTCGCCATTGGAGCCATGGGCATCGCCACGTTCTTCCTTTACCTCTATTTTACCGGCTCCGTGCTCGGCGCGGCGATCCTCACGATCGTGATGGTCGTGCTCGGCTTTCTATTCGCGGCCGTGGCGGGCTACCTCGTCGGCCTCATCGGCAACTCCAATAATCCGATCTCCGGTCTGACACTCACCGCCCTTCTCATCGCGGCCGTATTGATGGTCGCTATCGGCCTCACCGACATGAGCGGGGTCGCGGGTGTGCTGGCCGTAGCAGGGGTCGTTTGCTGTGCCGCCGGAGTCGCCGGTGACATGATGCAGGACCTCAAGATAGGACACATCCTGGGAGGCACTCCGTGGCGGATGGAGGTCGGTGAGATCATCGGCGTGGTGGGCGCAGCAGTAGTGCTGGCGATAGCCCTCAACGTGTTGCACGGCGCGTACACGATTGGCTCGGCAGAGCTCCCCGCTCCCCAGGCCGGTCTGATGGCCCTGATCGCCACTGGCATCGTTGGCGGGGAGATGGCATGGCCTCTGGTGATTACGGGCATGTTCTTCGCCGTTGGCCTGATCCTGATCAACGCTCCGGCCCCCATGCTGATCGCAGTGGGAATGTACCTGCCTTTTTACTCGACAGCCGCGATCTTCGTCGGCGGACTGATTCGCGCGTTCTTCGAGTGGAAGCAGAAGAAGGCAGGAGCCACCGAGCTACAGCGCCAGGAAGCCGAGAACAAGGGGATCCTCCTGTCTTCTGGCTTCATCGCAGGTGAGTCGCTGATGGCGGTGGCCCTGGCGTTCCTGTTCCTGGGTCAGGACTTCGTTCCGGCGCTCGCTCGCTGGAAGGAAGCGCTCACGCCCGGAGGCGAAGGCAGCTTCGTCCTCGGCCTTCTCGCCTACCCGGTCGTGTTCGCGCTGCTGGCCTGGCTGCCGCTGCGCGAGGTCCGGGGTGGGACGGGAGATCGTAGCTAGTGACTACCCGCCGGCAGCGTACTGGCGACCCGCGGGCCGGAGTGAACCTCCTGCACGTCACGCCGCGCCGGGAGGTGCTATGGGAGGAGGACGGGAGCGGTCTGGTGACCCTCGTGCCGGAGCGCCCGAAGGTGCGAGGTCCGCGGAGTCTCGGCCGCTGGTTGCGATACATGATGGCGCCGCCCCGAATTCGGCTTGACGATGTCGGCTCCTACGCATGGTTGAGGTTGGATGGAGGGACCACGGTTGGAGGGCTGGCTGGAGCGGTACGAGAGCATTTCGGTGACCGGGTCGAGCCTGTAGAGCAACGACTCGGCCAGCTCATCCGACTCCTGCGCCACGAGCGCTTCGTATCTTATCCGGAACTGGAGGGCCGGCACCGGTAGTTCGGCACGGCCGCCTGGTGCAAAACGACCGGGTGCGCTTCACCTACTCGGGAGAGGCCGACCCGGGGTCGGCCTCGATCATCTCGGTTCCAGTGACGGTCGGCATGTGTCCGAGCTGAGTCAGAATCGTCAGGTTGTCCCAGATGACCCAGATCTCGGCGATCTTCCCATCAGAAAGCCGGAAATAGCCAGCGAAGTCAGACGAGATCTCACGACCCGTGGGCGGAAACGGGCCCATCTGGCCTTGCTGCGTACCGCTGTACGTTGCCCAGTAGGCGACGTGGTCTCCCTCGGTCACCAACTGCAGCAGCTCCATGTGCGAATCCGGAACCACGACGAAGTCGCCCGACAAAAATTCCTTCATTGCCGCGAGACTCCGTATGTCGAGCCCTGCTTGATGCGGGACCTGGCAGCCGGACCCTGGCGTCAGTCAAGAGTGGACAGGGCCTCGTCAAGAATCTGCATGGAACTGTCCACATCCGCTTCAGAAAACGTCAACGGCGGCCTGAAACGAAGCGACCTCGTACCGCAGACCAGCGTGGCCAGACCCGCTTCCCAGCAGCGGGTGCGCAGCTCGTCACGCGTTTGCCCGTCGGGAAGATCGAAAGCAATCATGAGGCCCAGGCCTCGCACGTTGCTGACGGTCTCATGCTCTCCCTGCAGACGTTCGAGACTTGTCTGCAGATGGGCTCCCACGCGTGCCGCGTTCTCGACCAGCCGGTCTTGTTCGATGATCTCCAGGTAGCGTGCACTCCGAACCATGTCTACGAGGTTTCCGCCCCACGTCGAGTTGATTCGGGAGGACACGTGGAACACGTTGCGCTCGACTACATCGATCCGGCGTGTGCTCATGATTCCGCACACCTGGGCCTTCTTCCCGAAGGCGACGATGTCCGGCGTGACTCCGAGCGTCTGAAACGCCCACATGTTTCCGGTGACCCCGAAACCGGTCTGTACCTCATCGAAGATCAGGAGAGCATCGTGTTCGTCTGCGAGCACACGAAGCTTGCGAAAGAAATCCGGCCGGAAATGGAGGTCGCCACCTTCGCCCTGGATCGGTTCGATGAGGATCGCGGCGATCCCGTGCGGATCCATCCGGAACGCCTCCTCGATTTCATTGATAGATGCCGTCTCGGCTGCTACCGCGGCATCTTCATCTACCGGAAAAATCAGAGCTGGACTCGAGACGCGAGGCCAGTCGAACATCGGGAAGCGGTCCGTCTTCGTCGGGTCCGTGTTGGTGACGGACAGGGTATAGCCGCTTCGTCCATGGAATGCGTCCTTGAAATGCAGGATCTTGTTTCCTCCACCCTCGATTCCGTGCCTGGCATTCAGTTGGACCTTCCAATCGAACGCCGCCTTCATGGCGTTCTCGACGGCGAGGGCTCCCCCCGCCACGAAGAACAGGTACCTGAACTCGTCGGGTGCCGCCACACGACGGAATGTGTCCACGAAGCCGGCGTACTCTCGCGAGTAGACGTCGCTGTTGGCGGGGTTCGCAAGCGCGGCCCGCATCAGCGAGGAGCGAAAGCCGGCATCTTCCATCTTCGGATGATTATGGCCGATGGGCAGAGTGGCAAAATATGTGTAGCAATCGATGTACTGCTTCCCGGTGAGGGCATCCACCATGATCGATCCGTGCGACTTCTCGAGGTCGATCACGATGTGGAATCCGTCCACGAGGATGTTGTTCTCCAGGGTCGGAAAAACCTCGCCGGCCGGAACTGAGATCTCGGGCATCGTAATCTCCGTGGTATGTTTGCGCGTCTGGATGACGGTGGGTTCACCACGGCCGTGGCACACCCGTGAACCGCGCCGCTAAACTACACTGTTGCAGGAACCCGGAACAGCATTCCGCGAGAATATCAGGCGAGGCCCAGACGTCCGAGGCGTGCCTTGACGATTTCCTCCGTAGGGCGGTCTCCCCAGATGGGGTCCTTCTGCGGAATCGGGAATGCACCTCGATGGGCGCTCATTGCCGTGAGGGCATGAGCCATCTGTGTCATCGGGTCCGCATTCAGGCGGGTACCGATGTACATGTCGATTTGCGAGGCGGCGGGTTCTCCTATGAGGTTTCGGATCGAGGCGTTCGCCGCCTGGAGGTTCCGCGAGAACAGGGCCCGCCCGCTATCCTCTTCGTACCTGTCCGAGACGGCCTGCATCAGCGTCAAGGAGTAGTAAGCGTCGTCGAGGATGCCCAGAAGCCCCAGGCGGTCAGGAATGATGTCCGACTCCGTGAGCCAGTACACGGTTGCCTCACGCAGGACCTCGACCATCTCCGTCTCCCGCCCGACCATGCGGGCAGACTCAAGCCCATCTCGGAGATTCGCCGGCACGTGCTCCACGTATTCGCGCACGAATCCCACGGCGCTTAGGACCTCCTCCTCCGCAGGAGATCTGCCGTACGTGGCGGCTCGTTCGCGCAGCGCGTTAGCCAGCCGTCCCGTGCGCTCCTCGTCGGCGAGTGCGTCGGCTATCATCTGTTCCACGGCGGCCAATGGCATCGGCTGGTCGCTCCGGTGAGGTGCCCAATTAGGAATCACACGGCGTCGCTGGCTTCTGTTTGGCAAAGTATGACTTCGACGGTCCAGCAGACACCGTGAGAACAGACGAGGCGCATCCGAGGTGCCCGGCGCGCGATCCGCTGCCTTGTGGCCCACGAGCACCGGAGCGATCATGCCCAGATCTGAGCTATTCCAGGGGAGGTCCCATGATCCGATTCGAGTCGCGTCGTTCTCATCTGTTGACGTTCACTTCTCTGGCGGCAGTGGTTCTGCTGGGCAGCGTTCCGTGCGTGGCGTTCGCGCAGGAGGCGGCCAGTGGGTTCGACGAGCAATTCCACCCTCGCACGATGCGCGTGGACTACTTTCATACCGGCGGCCGGGGACAGGAAATCGTCTCTCTCGACCGTATCGTTGCAGACGGCGCCTGGGCGGGGAGTCTCACCCTCCTCGTGGATGATACGAATCTCGGCCCGTACCTGTTCGAAGTGATCGATCCGCGTACCAATCAGATCCTCTATTCCAGGGGTTTCGCTTCGATCTACGGGGAGTGGGAGACGACGGCCGAAGCTCGGGACACGTACCGCACCTACCACGAGTCGTTGCGCTTTCCCTGGCCGCGTGAACCGGTACAGGTCGTTCTGAAGAAGCGGGACGCGATGGGCGCCTTTCATGAGATGTGGTCCGTACCGATCGACCCGGAATCCCGGTTCGTGAACCCTGCGCCCCTTGCCCCCGAAAGGAACGTGTGGCCTGTGTTCGAGAGCGGTGCGCCGACCGAGAAGGTAGACCTCGTCCTGCTGGGGGAGGGCTACACGGCCGGTGAGATGGACAAGTTTCACTCGGATGTGAGACGACTGGTCGGGCGCCTGTTTGAAACCGAGCCTTTCAAGTCCAGACGGTCCGACTTCAACGTGTGGGCGATTGACCTGCCGTCGGAGGAATCCGGCGCGAACCGGCCCCACGTGGGCCAGTTTCGACGTACGCCGGTGTCGGCAGAGTACAATATCTTCGATTCCGAGCGATACCTGCTCACGTTCGACAACCGGAGGCTGCGGGACGTCTTGTCGGCGGTTCCATACGAGTTTGTCGAGATACTCGTCAACGAAGAGCAATACGGAGGCGGCGGCATCTTCAACTTCCAGGCGACGACAGCCGTGGGCACCGAGTTTGCCGACTACGTCTTCGTGCACGAATTCGGCCACCACTTCGCGGGTCTGGCCGATGAGTACTACACGTCGGCAGTCGCCTACGAGACCGGGGCCGCCGAGCACCCCGAGCCGTGGGAACCGAACGTGACTGCCCTGCACGACCCGGCCAAGCTGAAATGGACCGACCTCGTCGAGAGTGGCACTCCCCTCCCGACACCGTGGGGAAAAGACGAGTACGAGGCGCACGCCCGGTCGATAGGGGCACGCCGCGCCTCCCTCATCGAGTCACAGGCGCCCGAGTCGGAGTTCGACGCACTGTTCCACGAGCAGCGCGAGATCGAGCGAGAACTACTCCACGCCATGGAACACTCCGGCGAGGTCGGCGCCTTCGAGGGAGCGATGTACGAAGCACAAGGCCTGTACCGTTCGGAGACGGACTGCATCATGTTCACGAGAACCGACTACTTCTGCCACGTGTGTCGCCGTGCCATCGAGCGCGTGATCGACATGTATTCCTCGTGACCGATTCGTACCCGGCGTTCCGCATACCGGCTGCTGAACGGGCCCGGCAAGGACCCGATCGGCAGTTCTCGCCGTCGTGCTCGACGCGCACTGAGGGAAGCCGTCCGGATTAAGCCGTGACCTGTTATGCTCCTCCCTCCTCGAGCAGGACTTCGATCTCGTCCATGATCCCCCGCATCCTCCGCATCAGAGCCTCGTAGGGCTCCGGCCGGGCCAGATCGACTCCTGCCTCCACCAGGAGGTCGTACGGATAGCCTGCCCCCCCGGCGCTGAGCAGTCCGAGATAAGCTGCGGTCGCGCCGGGCTCCTGGCTCATGATTCGCTCCGCCAGCAGGGATGAAGCGGCCACCGAGGTCGCGTACTGGTAGACGTAGAAATTGTAGTAGAAGTGGGGAATGTATGCCCACTCCACATCGAACATGTCGTCGATCCGGACCACACCTTCGTCATGTCCATGATACCGTCGCAGAAGACGGCCGTACATTTCACTGAGGTCGTCCGCCGTCAGAGCTTCCCCTTCCTCCACTCGCTCGTGAATGGCGAGCTCGAACTCCGCGAACATCGTCTGCCGGAAAAACGTGCCCCTGAGCTGCTCGAGTGCGTGCCCCAGATAGAACAACCTGTCGGCCGGGTCGGTCGACTCCGCCAGCATGCGATGCAGCAGGAGCGCCTCGTTCAGGGTGGACGCGATCTCTGCGAGGAAGATCGAATAATCCGCATTGACAAAGTGCTGGGTCCGGTTCGTGAGATGCGAATGCAGGGCGTGGCCCCACTCGTGGGCGAGCGTCGACACCGATTCGTAGTCATCGTTGTAGTTCATCAGGACGTAAGGGTGAACGTCGTAGACGTGCCCGTTCATGTACGCTCCCGACTTCTTGCCCGGGCGTGGATACACATCCATCCATCGAGTGCTCAGGCCTTCCGAAAGGATATCTCGGGCACCGTCGCCAAGCGGCCCGACAGCCGCCAGGACGAGCTCCTCGCCGCGATCGATCGGGTATGTCCTGTCCTGCGATACCAACGGCGGGTAGATGTCCCAGTATCTCATCTGAACGAGGTCCATCATCCGGGCTCGCAGCCTGAAATATCGGTGCAGAACGGGTAGGTGCGCGTCGGCCTGCTCTACCAGCGTGTGATAGACCTCAACAGGTATGCGGTCGGCATCCATGGATGCGCGCAGCGAGCTCTCGTATCGACGCACTCGCGCGTAGAACAAGTCTCGCTTGACCTGCGCATACAGCATCGTCCCGTATGTGCGACCGAACTGCTGCCAGACATCGAAGAACTCGCGGAAAACGAGTTCGCGATCCGTCCTGTTCGCGGTACTCCGGTAGCGCGAGTATCCCGCCTGGTTCAAGAGGACGTCGGTCCCGTCCGACAGAGTCACCGTCGGCCATGGCGCGTCGGCGTTCGCCAGCACGCCATAGCTCGTAGACGGTGCGTCAGCCACGAGGCCCGCCGCGGCGATGATCTCCTCCTCGGTAGCGCTACGAGTGTGATCCGCCCGACGGATAATGTCGTCCAGCTGATGACGGTATGTGCTCAGGGCCGGTTCGGCGTCTACGTAACCGTCCACCTTGTCGCGCCCCAGAGACAGGATCTCCGGCTCGATGAAGCTGGCCGCTTCGGACAGGCGTGTGGCGACCAGGCTCGCCCTCTGCTCCATGCCTGCGGTCACGCCCACGCGCGTGTCTTCGTGGTACCGCATCGACGCGTAGGACGACGCCCGGTACATTTCCTTGAGCACGCTGAAGTGTTGATCGAGACACTGCAGCAGGGTCTGCGGGCTCGAGCCGAGGCTGCCGCGAAAGGCCTGAATGGCCTCGATCCCCTGCTGAATCCTTTCGAGGGCCTTCTCCCACGCTTCAGTGTCCGGGTAGATGTCCCTGAGATTCCACCGGTGCCGGTCGGCCATTGCTGCCATGCCCCGTGCCCCTTCCTCGACGGGCTAACGATGTGCGTCACTCCCGGTCACAAGCTGAAGATACGTCAGGTAGACGCATGGCGGGCAAGGGTTGTCCGTTGGAATCCCATGGCATACGAGTTTGTGAGGCACCCCTTCCTGATATGGCGAGGAAGGCGCAGCTTGAGCGGAGCGTCACACGCGGCCGGCGGGGACCGGCATCCGAACGCGGAGGAAACGATGCGAATCCGGACGGTTAGCGTCTTCCAGGTCGACCTGCCCCTGCATGAAGGGAGCTACAGCTGGTCGGAGGGAAAGTCGGTTGAGGTGTTCGACAGCACGGTGGTTCGCCTGATCACCGAGGACGGCCTCGAGGGCTTTGGAGAGGTCTGTCCCCTGGGACCCGCCTATCTGCCGTCATATGCTGAAGGAGCCCGAACGGGCATCGCCGAGCTGGCGAGCGCTGTGATCGGGCTCGACCCCAGGCAGGTCGACGTCGTCAACCGCGCGATGGACTCGGCTCTGAAGGGTCACCCGTACGCCAAGTCCGCGATCGACGTGGCCTGCTGGGACCTCCTGGGTAAGGCAGTGGAACTGCCAGTCAGCGAGCTGCTCGGGGGACGCGTGGGCCCTGACTTCGTGCTGTACCGGGCGATATCGCAGGAGTCCCCCGAGGCGATGGCGGCGAAAGTCGCCGGCTACCGGGCCGAGGGTTATCGACGGTTTCAGTTGAAGGTGGGGGGAGACGTCGAAACGGACGTCGAGCGGATACGAGCCGTGTCGGCGGAGCTTCGACGTGGCGATGTCCTCATCGCCGATGCCAACACGGGCTGGCTGCGTCACGAGGCGTTACGCGTGGCACGTGGGGTTCGCGATATCGACGTCTATATCGAGCAGCCATGTCCGACGTACGAGGAATGTCTTGGAGTCAGGCGCCGCATAGAGCACCCCTTCGTGCTCGACGAGTCGATCGACTCGGTGTCTTCTCTTGTACGAGCGCATTCGGACGCGGCAGCAGATGTGGTCAACTTGAAGATCAGCAAACTGGGCGGATTAACGAGGGCCCGGCAGGCGCGTGATCTGTGCGTGTCGTTGGGGCTCGGAATGACGATCGAGGACACGTGGGGCGGCGACATCGTCACGGCGGCCATCGCGCACCTCGCTCACAGCACGCCGCCCCGGTACCTGTTCACGGCTACCGACTTCAACAGCTATGTGACAGTGCCGATCGCCGACGGCGCGCCGAGGCGGGTGGAAGGGAGAATGACCGCCCCGGACGCCCCGGGACTCGGTGTTCGGCCGCGGTCGGATGTGCTGGGGGATCCCGTGTTCGAGGCTAGCGCCTGAGCGGAGTCAGCCTGTGGCCCGCGCCTTCGTTTCGTCGTCCCGAAGCAGGGATTCACACGAGGAGCAGAAACGGGTGGATTTGAGGTCCACGTCTTCCACGTACGTCGATGCGTGCATGACGCAATCGTAGTCGTGGCAGTGGATCAGCCCGAAGGTGTGACCCGCCTCGTGGACAACCTCCTTGATGGTACGTTCCTCCAGGCGCTCCTCGTCTCCCGGGAGGCCGAGGTTTTGGTTGAGCAGTGGCGCAGGGAGTACAATACGATCCGGCCGCACAGTTCTCTGGGCTACCGTCCGCCGGCACCGAAGGCGACAAGACCGGCACCAGCGTGGCTCAGACGGCCCGCACTGCAGGGGCCAGGGCAGGTCCGGAGGGTTGCGGCCAGACTAACTTAACAAGTGGTACCACTCTTGGGGGCAGGTCAATCGGCTCGAAGCAATCTTCTACGCTGTTGCTCCGTCCCCCCGCAGGCCATCGAAAAGGTCTTGCTCCAGGACACGGGCAGCGGCAGTTTAGGTCCGGAATCGCGGCACCGTCCCCGCCCGTGGGCGGCCGGTCCGGTGGAGCGGGGACACTGCTTACCAGCGCTCAGAAGAGATCAGCCTTGGATGCCGACGAAGGAGTGCGCCCAACTGCCGTACGTTCTCTCTTGGAGCATCCGCTCGCACGTACCCTCACACTGCTGGCGTTGCTGTTCATCTTCCTGCTCGGGGTGAACGGCCTCGGGGACGCGTTCAAGTCACTTGGGGGGGGACTCCTCGATTCGTTCTTCTCCGCTACGGAGAATCCCTTCATGGGTCTCATGGTGGGGATCCTGGCAACGACCCTGGTCCAGAGCTCATCGGTTTCGACCGCTCTGATCGTCGGCCTCGTGGCCGCACCGGAGAACGCCCTTCCTATCGCCAACGCTGTACCGATGATCATGGGCGCCAACATCGGAACCACCGTCACGAACACGCTCGTGTCGTTGGCCCACATGGGGCGCAAGGAGGAGTTCAACCGGGCCTTTGCCGTCGCCACATGCCATGACTTCTTCAACTTCATGGCCGTGGGCCTGCTGCTGCCGCTCGAGATGGCGACAGGATACCTGCAGAAGATGGCGACGTGGCTGAGTTCGTTGGTCACAGACTTCGGTGGCGTCAGCTATGACAGCCCGATCAAGGGCGCCTTGAAGACAGCTCTGAAACCGATCAAGGCCGGCGTTCACGCGGTTTCGGACTCAGAGCGTGTGCAGGCGGTTCTGCTGATTCTGGTGTCCGGGCTCCTGATCTACGTCGCCTTGATGTTTCTCGTGAAGGTAATGCGGGGGGCAATGCACTCTCGGGTGGAGACGATCCTGTCCCGCGGCCTGTTCCGCTCGCCCGTAGTGGCGATCGTCGTGGGCATCAGCGTCACCGTGATGGTCCAGTCAAGCTCGATCACCACGTCGCTTCTCGTGCCCCTCGCCGGCGCGGGTCTTCTCACCCTGGAGCAGGCCTTCCCGGTTACAATCGGAGCCAACATCGGCACGACCGTCACGGCCTTCCTCGCGGCCCTCGCCGTCACGGGTCCCAACGCGATCGCGGGCCTGACCATCGCGCTCGTACACCTCCTGTTCAACCTGACGGCCACAGCCCTCATCTATCCCGTAAAGCGGGTCCGGGACATTCCGCTCAATGCGGCCAGGCGGCTCGCGAAGCTTGCCGTGAAGTCGAAGCGCCTGGCCTTTGTCTATGTTATCGTGCTCTTCTACGGACTTCCCGCCCTGTTCGCGCTTCTGAACCGGGCTCGGTGATCGGAGGAAATCTATGCTCAAGGAACTGCTCAGCATCTTTCGCTCCAGCCAACCGCTGGCTGAGATGGGAGACAATTTTTCGAGGATGCTCGGCCTGACGTACGAGATGACTATCCAGGCGGGCGAGGTCTACTTCTCCGAGTCTCTCCAGGCCGACGCCCGGACTTCCATTTACAAGACCGATGTCAAGGTCAACAAGCTGGAGCGGAAGATCCGGAAACAGGTGATCGCGCACCTGTCCCTCAGTTCGGATAGAGGATCGGTTCCCTATTGTCTCCTGCTCATGAGCCTCGTGAAGGACGTCGAGCGGATCGGTGACTACGCGAAGAACCTGTCGGAGGTGCGGGACTATCACCCTGCGGCGCTTCCCGAGGACGAGATCGCCGGGGAGATGAGAGAGATCCGGTTGGGAATCGAACAGGCCTTTGCCGAGATATCTTCGGTGTTCGAAGTCTCGGACCACGAGCGCGCCGTGGAGCTGATCCGGGAGGGACGGGACCTGACGCGGCGCTGTGACGCCGTGGTGGGCCGGGTAGCACGGAGCGACTACCCGGCGTCAACCGCCACGTCGGTCGTGATGGGGGCCAGGTTCTACAAGCGGATCGGGGCGCATGTGCTGAACGTGCTGTCGAGTGTGGTCATGCCGCTGCACAAGCTGGATTACTATGACGAGAAGAGATTAGCCGAGGCGGCGGCTGACGAGTAGGACTGCTCAGGGGTACAGCAGGAAGCGACTGCGAGCACGGCGTGTCAAGCCACGGTGCACCGAGCTGGCGGAAGGGGCAGTCCGTGCCCCCCCCGGCCGACCAAGAATGCGAACGACCGATCCAGCATGTTGCCCTGAAGCCGGACTCCCCCGTTCAGGGTCTACCATTCACTCCCACAGGTAACCGACATGAGCCTGCTCCCAGAGGCAAGCCGGCGAATGACAATACTCCCGCTTGTCCTTCTCTCGGGTGTTGTCATGTCAGGGTGCTCCTGTACCGAGCAACGACCCTACCCCGAGCGCGTCGAAATCCGACGTACATCCTTCGGTGTTCCCCACATCAGGGCGGAAGACCTGGGCGCCATGGCCTACGGCCTCGCGTGGGCTCACATGGAGGACTATAGCGAGCTGGTCGTAGAGCGCCTGACGATGGTCAGGGGAGAACTGGCACTCCACAAGGGAGAGGAATTCGTAGACTCCGATTTCTGGTGGCGTCGGAGGTACGAGCAGGCCGTGGAAGCGTACCCCACCCTGCACCGGGATGCCAGGGATCTCTATGAGGGCTACTCCGCAGCAGTGAACCTGTACATCGAGCTTCATCCCGAGGAGGTGCCAGAATGGGCCACTCCCCAGTTCACGGGGGTGGACATTGCCGCCCACTGGGTGGATGAGACTCTCGATGGTGCCATTCGACGATTCGGCAGCAGCCAGGCGCAGCGGCGGGCGCGGCCCGACTCGGTCTCCTCCTCCGGTGACGGATCCAACGCCTGGGCATTCGGTCCATCTCGCACGGCCAGCGGGAACTCGATTCTGGTCCGAAACCCCCACCTGTCCTGGGGTGCGGGGAGGTACAGCGTTTACTACGAGGCGCAGATCACAGTTCCCGGATCGATCGACTTCTACGGCGACTTCAGGGTTGGCTACCCGATGTACTTCAACGGGGGATTCAACCGGAACCTCGGCTGGAGCACGACGAACAACTCTCCGTACGTGGAGGAGTTCTACGCGCTGGCCGTGGATCCGCAGAACCCGGACGCATACTTCCTCGACGGTGAGTCCATCCTGCTGGAGATCTCCCGGATCGCCATCGGGGTCGGGACTGCCGGCGAGACGGCGTCCGTGACGCGGGAGTTCTTCGATACCGAGATCGGCCCTGTCGTCGAACGCACCGAGGACACCATCTACGTCGTTCGCTCGGCTGACTGGGGCGAGTATCGTCGCACGGAGCAGTTTCTCCGGATGATGCAGGCGTCGAATCTGGACGAATGGAAAGACGCGATGCGACTGCGCGCGATGAAGGAGTCGAGCTTCACGTACGCTGACGGCGCAGGAAACATATTCTATGTGTGGAACGCCGCGATTCCCGAGCTGCCGCATCCCTCGGGACATGATACGATCGCGATTCCCGTAATCTCTCGTGCCGATGTCTGGCATGACCTGGTCCCCTTCGATTCCCTGCCCCAGCTGCTGAACCCGTCGGGCGGCTACCTGCACAACGAGAACGACTCCTTCCACTACACGAGCCTGGATGACCCCCTGGAGACCCCGTCCGTCAACGCTGCGTGGCCCGAGCGGCGACTGCGCCTTCGCAGTCAACTGGCGCTCGAGCTGGTCGGGACCGCGACCAACCTGACTCTCGAGGACGTCATCACACTCAAGCACTCACCTCGGATGCTCATGGCAGACCGGGTGAAGGAAGACCTGGTTCGGGCGGTGCGGGCCTCCGGAGCGACGGGAGAGGTGGAATCGGCCATCGACCTTGTCGAGGCATGGGGGAGCACCTCCGCTGCCGACAGTCGCGGAGGAGCGCTATTCGAGCTGTGGGCGATCAGATACGACGAGCTCGGAGGCGACTACTCGCATGACTGGACTCCGGCGGAACCCACCTCTTCTCCGCGTGGCCTCGACGATCAGGCCGTAGCAGCGCGCGCCTTCACCGATGCCGTAGCCGAAGCCACCGAGAGGTTCGGTGCCTGGGACGTCCCGTGGGGCCAGGTGCACAGAATCCGCTGGGGAGGTGTCGACGCCCCGGCAAGCGGCTGTCCATCATGGCTCGGCTGCTTCCGGCACCTCGGCTTTCGCACGGACGAGGACGGAGTCGGGAGGGCCTACACCGGTGACGCCTGGATCCTCGCCGTAGAGTTCGACTCGATCCCGCGGGCCTACTCGGTGCTGGTGTTCGGGCAGACAGGGAACGAGGCCTCTGAGCACTACGACGATCAGGCCGGCCTGTTCGCGCGGGAGGAGCTCAAGAGGGTCTCATTCACGGAAGGGCAGATTGCGGCCGACCTCGTGCGCCGGTACCGACCCGGTCGGTAGTGGAAGCAGCGCACACCCGGGTCGACCTTGTACGGGCCTGGCGTGTATAGTAAAGATGTATCGTATAGACAGCGTAGCTGCGGACGGTCCTCAGCCACGGTGACGCGACGACACCTTGTGCGCACCCCCCGGGCACCACTCCGCGAGGGGTCCGCGTTGGACGCCGCGCTCGCCGAAACGCAGCATGGAGGGAAGCCATGGCCTACCGGATCCGTCGCGTCGAGTACTACTACACTACCGTCGAGGACCAGCCCGGAGAGGCGTACAACCTGCTGGCCCGGCTCGCGAGCCTCGGGGTAAGCCTGCTCGCTTTCACGGCGATTCCAGTCGGGCCGATACGCACTCAAATGACCTTGTTTCCTGACGAATCTGCTCGCCTCGAGTCGGCAGCGGCTGGCGCCGGGATGGCGCTGGATGGACCGTATCCCGCGCTTCTCGTGCAGGGGGATGATGAACTCGGCGCGCTTGTTGACATCCACCAGCAACTCTTCCAGTCGCGGGTGAACGTGTACGCGTCAACGGCGGTGACGGACGGCAAGGGCTGCTACGGCTACGTTCTCTACATCAGGGCCGAAGACTATCCCAGGGCTGTGGCTGCGCTCGAAGTGTAGGGGTTCCATCGTTTGGAGCGGGGGTGATGCGCGCGTGACGGAGGCGGTATATGTGGGCGGTTCGCGTTGCCGTCTGCGGAATCGGGGAGGCGGGATTTGAACCCGCGGCCCCTGGCTCCCAAAGCCAGTGCTCTGCCGGACTGAGCTACTCCCCGTGTTATGAAACTCGCCGCCGGCGAGTCAGCGCTTGCCTCACCCGCAGCCGGATCGACTCCAGATCACGGCGACCACCACAAGCGCCAGTATGGACAGGAACTCGGACATCAAGTCTCCTCGTGTCTCACAACGTGAGATGGCACAAAACCGGCCCAAAGATGACACGCCTCCCCGGGTGGCGCCATATGTGTCACAGACCGGGATGAATGTCACGAGCACGCACGAACCGCCGCACAGCAACTGCGGCCTCGAACAGCAACCACAGCTCGAGGACGAAGATCGCACCCCCCACGATGACAAGGAGAGTCTGGCTCTCGCGCGTGAAGCGCAGGAGGTTCAGGATCATGGCCCAGGTGGTCATGAAGAGAAGGAACGCCATGGGAATGGCAGTAACCCACGCCTTCCGGCCCAGCTTCAAGAGGAAGAGCGTGAGGATCAGCAAACTGAGGCCAGCCAGTAACTGGTTCGTAGTACCGAACAGCGGCCACAATCGCATTCCCCCCGCACCGCGGTCCAGACCGAGGGCAAGCAGAGCGCAGCTCGTCACCGCGATCAGCGTGGCGATCCACCGGTTCTGGACGGACTTGATCCGGTACTCCACACCCAGCTCGGCGATGATGTAACGCTGCAGGCGCACGCTGGTGTCGAGGGTCGTCGCCGCGAAACTGATCACCACGACCGCCGCGAATATCGTGGCTACGGCATGAGGGATGCCCAGCCCCTCGGCGAGTACGCCTACTCCGTTGACGAAGGCTGTTGTGGCCCCCGCCGACGCGGCGGCCCAGGAACCGTAGTGTGCGTGCCACCCGTCGATGCCCGCGTAGAGGGCGAAACCGGCGGTCGTCGCCAGGATGGATGTGAGCGCCAGGGCTCCCTCACCGATCGCACCCCCGTAGCCGATATACCGCGCGTCGGTTTCCCGGTCCAGCTGCTTGGAGGACGTTCCGGAGGCCACGAGGCCGTGGAAGCCGCTGATCGCCCCACATGCGATCGTGATGAACAGCAGCGGAAACCAGCTCGGTGCGTCAGCCGGAAGAGTCGTGTTCACCGCCGGTGCGACGACACGCGGGTTGGTCACGATCACTCCGGCGCCGATGATCCCCAGGGCGACGAAGAGCTGGTGCCCGTTCACGTAGTCCCTCGGCTGCAGCAACAACCACACCGGAAGCACGCTGGCGAAGAACGTGTACATGAAGAGTATCACGATCCACCCAACCCTCTGGCCATCGGCATGCGCCGCATCCGCGGCCAGAGTCAGACTCCCTCCTGCTGCGTTGACCTGGGCCGCGGTGGATTCGAAACCGAACAGGTCGGGTAGCTCGAATGGCACGTACTGCCCGAACCAGATGAGAGCATACAGGATTGCGAGGGCGGCCAACGAGGGGATCAGGATCCCCGCGCCCGTGCGGTATATGAGGAAACCGACGATCAGGGCCACGACGAGACTACCCCAGACGGGAAGGACGGTCCCGGGGTTCGCCATGAACAGGTTCGCGATGATGACCGCGAAAACAGCGTTGACCATCAGCAGCAGAAAGAAAATCAGCAGCAGAAAGAGCACCCGCGCCCGATCTCCGACGATCGACTCGGCCAGCGTCCCGATCGAGTTTCCCTTGTGCCGGGAGGAGATCCAGAGGGTGCCGAAGTCGTGAACGGCTCCGGCGAAGATCGTTCCCAAAACGACCCACAGGAAGGCTGGGAGCCAACCCCAGATCACGGCGATGGCAGGCCCCACGATCGGCGCGGCTCCCGCGACGGACGTGAAATGGTGGCCGAACAGCACGTGCCTGTTGGTCGGGACGAAGTCGACACCGTCCTCGAATTCGTGTGCTGGCGTGACGAAGTCGGGGTCCAGCTGGTAAATCCAGCGCGCGATATAGCGAGAGTAAATCCTGTAGCCGGATAGGAATGCCGCGACCCCGATGACCAGCAGTACGATCGCGCTCACGCAAGATTCTCCGTGGAACTACTCAGCGCCTGGAACAGTTGCCGCAACGAGTCCGAGCCCGCCGGCTCGCCCTCCTGCAAGGCAACGTAGGCGATCGGCCAATCTCGGAAGCGCTCCCGAATGTCCGCTAGTTGGTCATCCTCGCGCTCAGCCCTCCTTCGCAGAAACTCATCTCGTGGCACCGCTGGGTGCACCTGGTTTACGATGAGGCCGCCGACCGGAATGCCGTACCCGGAGAGAGTCGACATCGCCCTGTGCGTCTCGAGGATGGGAAGCCTCTCCGGCACGGTCACGAACATGAATGCGGTACGCCCACTGTCGGTGAGGACCAGTCGTGCGCGCTCGAAGCGATCTCGCCGTTCCTCCAGCGCTGCGAGTACCGGATCACCAATCTCCCGCTCCGATCCGGACGCGGCTCCCGCCACATTCCGCCACATCCGCCCCAGGCTCGATACTTTCCGACGCTGCGCGATCAGTCCGCCGATCCAATTCGTCATAAGCTCCGGCAGGGACAGGAGTCGAAGCGTCTGACCCGTCGGGGCCGTATCGAACACGATCCGGTCGAAACGCTCGTCCCCCAGGAGTCGGGTGAACCGGTCGAACAGGGCCGCCTCCTCCGCGCCGGGCGACACGCGAGCCGCGTCGATCTGCCGCTCTACTTCGGCCGCGAGTCTCGGCGGAGTCACATCGGCGATCCGGCCTTTCACGTCTCGGATGTAGTCCTCGACGGCCGAGGCAGGATCGATCTCAGCTGCCCAGAGATCGCCTTCGACGGGCCCCGGTTGGGCATCGACATTGACCCCGAGTATGTCGGACGTGGAATGTGCAGAATCCGTCGATACGAGAAGTGTGCGAGCGCCCCGCCGGGCAGACTCGAGGGCCGTGGCCGCCGCCAGCGTCGTCTTCCCGACACCTCCCTTCCCCCCGAAAAACAGGATCGGGCGCTCGAGCGCGCGGAAGATCGTCAACCCGATGCCACCCGATGCGCGAAACCCCACCGGACGGCCCTACAGCTCAGCAGCACCGGAAACCACCTTCCGGAGCCGACTCCATCCCCAGGCGCAGATGCCACTCGTGAAACTGCTCGATCAGCTCGGGCAGTAGCTCCAGCGTGTAGAACTGCACCGGGTTCGGCACTCCAAGCAGGTCCGAGAAGCCCATCAGCAGAAAGATGTCCCGTTGCTCGAGGTATTCGTGGTGGATCGCCGACCTGTAGGGAGCCATGTACACGCCCTCGTATATCTCGCGTGCACCCTGCAGGCGACATCGCACGGCAGCCCAGAAAGCGGCGCGCTCTGACATGGTCAGGGACAGCCGATCGGAACGAGTCGAACAGGCCCTCGTCTCTGGCGGGGCTGAACCGGTGCCGATGGTGAGAGGGTACGGGCCTCTCCGACCCACTCCGTCCCGACGCGGCCCGCCCGGATCGTGAACACGTCAGCCTCCGGGCCGGTGACGATACGAACCCACAGGGAATCCGCTCCGAAAGCCGCCCAAACGGACTCCAGCACTGCATCCTGGCTGCCATCGAGGACGGATACGCCGAAAACGTCATCCTCCGGCCGCGTCTCTGCGTCGATTGGGCTGAGCTCGATCCTGCCGGGAAGCGATGCCACTCCGGTAGACCAGCCGGTCTCCACGCGGAAACAGGTGCCTGTCTCCGCCGCTGCCGGCGACCTCCGCCGATCCGGAAGCTGGTGCCACGGATCCTGTGCGGGCTGAACGGCGCTTGGCTGAACAAAGAGCCTTGCGTTCAACGTGTCCGGCTGCGCTACGTTCTCCTCCAGACGCGACTCCCGATCCTGCTTCAGATCCGGGGCCGCGTCGACCGCGTCGAGCTCGAATTCGGCTGGCGCCACGGCGTCACTCCTCTCCCGACGCCCCAACTCCCCGGCGGCATCTGGTTCGGCCACCGTCTTCGCAGCTTCCTCTCGCCTCGAGGGTTCGGCCGCAGCGTTCTCGACGGGCTCGGACTTGGTCGCTCTGTCAGGGTCTCCCGTGTCCGCGCCGAAGCCCTCGGAGGACAGAGGTGTGGCCGGCGGTGTGGCTTCGTCCTCCAGGGATCCCACGGATTGCATCTCCGCAAGCGACTCCTGGTCGAGCGCGCTCTCGTGGAACGGATCGCTCCACCCCCTGTCGATCAGCACGGTGCGCCCGATCCAGCCGGCACCTAGCGCGAGCACCACGGTCGCTGCCCAGGCGAGGCGCTCGAACGAGCGCCATTTCGCGCGCAGCGAACCGCGACTCCGACCACGACCCTGGTCATCCCTCCGCAGATCTGCCTCGGCAGCCCGGGCTCGAATTTCCTCGAACGCCGGCACGCTCTCCAGGTCCGGACTCGCCGCAGCCAGAATCTCCCCGGCTTCCGCCACGAAGTGCCGCGCGTCCTCCAGCCGCGACCTGCAGTCCGGACACGTGTCCAGATGCTTCCTGACGGACTGCCCCTCCGGCGAGTCTTTGGGGAATGCTCCGTCGATCCAGGCGTGCAGATTGCCATCAGAGATGTGCGGCATCACGATCCTCCTCCGCACGGTGTGCTTCCACGAGGCGGCGTCGCGCCCGTGACAGGGTCGTTCCGACGGCGCCACGAGCCAGTCCGGTTTGCGCCGATATCTCGTCGTAGGCAAGTCCGGCATCCCAGAGCAGCAACGCCTCCCTGTCCCGATCGCTCAGGCGGTCAAGCGCGAGTCTCACGGCCTGCTCTCGATCCGACCTCTGCATTTCCTCCTCCGGGTCGGCCGCCACCGTGCCCTCCACCTCCGTACGAATCAGCGTCAAGTGGCGGCGTCTTCGAATCGCCGTTCGAGCCTCGTCCCGAGCCAGATTCCGAGCCACCGTGAAAAGCCATGATCGCGGGTCATCCGGATCAGTGCGCAGGGCACGGACGAAAGTCTCCTGAGCGAGGTCCTGAGCCCTGTCATCATCCCAAACGTACCGGTACAGGAACCGCACCAGGTCGGGGTACATCTCTTCGTAGATAGCGGCCCAATCGGCTCTCAATCCCGGTGCCTCGTCCAAAGAAGACAGTCGCTCACCCCGAAAAGATACACCGTGTGCGCCGGGGTGGCCTCATGTGGTTCGGGTCGGTACTGTCGCTCATACGGGATGACGATTCAGGGGGGGGAATTTGCACACCCCGGCCACTGCCCTCGCCGGTTCAGGTCCCGGGCGGCACTCTACGGCAGGTATTCGCCCGGAATCGGTTCCGTCTCCGTCTCCGCCTGCCAGAAGATGTTCACCACCCACCAACGCTGGCCGTCGTTCAGAAGCTGGAAGCTGTTGATCCCTCTGGTGAAGGGTTCTCCATCGGCCTCAGTGCGCGACTCGTACGTGCTGAAGACATGCGCGATGTGGCCGTAGCTCTGGTCCACTCGGTGGATCTCGAGCTCGAAGAACGCATTCTCCGCGAAGTAATCCGTCGAACCCTGGATCCAATCGTCCAGGCTCATGGCCCTGTAGGTGAACGCACCATCGGGGCCCGGAAACGAAGGGATCAGCCTGGCATCCGACAAGAAGAGGGAGCGCATGCGATCCCAATCCCGCTCCGCGCCCGCCGGCCCGGAGATCACGTCGTACACCGCCTCGATGATGGAGTCGACGGACTCGACGTCCGCAGGATCCGCTGTGGCGGGCTCGGCCTCCTGGGCACGAAGGGCGCTCCAAGCTGGCGCCATGACCAGGACGAGCACAATCAGCACGCGGCGGAGCCGCGGCAACGCGGAACAGATCACCGGAAATCCTCCGGAATGGAAGCTGGTTCCAGCCAGCGGCGCAGGGCGCGAATCGCCGCCGCACGGTGACTGATGGATGCCTTCACGTCCGGAGGCAGCTCGCCGAACGTTCGGCCGTGCGCAGGCAGCAGGAACAGGGGATCATATCCGAATCCGCCCTCCCCCCGTTGGGACGTAGTGATCGTGCCGTCCACCCGACCCTGCAGTACCAGCGTGCGGCTTGCTCCCACGAGGGCGACCGCACAGCGGTAGTGAGCTCCCCGATCCGCGTCCGGCACGCCCCGAAGCACCTCGATCAACCGGGAATTGTTCGCCTCGTCCTGTGCGGCGGACGAAGGCCCCGAAACAGCCGCGAAGCGTCGCGACCGAACGCCAGGGCCCCCATCCAGCGCATCCACGCACAGCCCGGAATCATCGGCAATCACCTCCATGCCTGTGTGAAGTCGATAGAACCGAGCTTTCGCGAGCGCGTTCTGCTCAAACGTGTCGAAGACTTCGACCTCGTCCTCACCGGGCAGATCGCCGACCCCGTGGTCCGCCAGAGAGATCACATCCAGATCAACGCAACTGAGGAGATCCACGATCTCTCGCAGCTTGTGACGATTGCGTGTAGCAAGGAGGAGCGGTCGGCGCGTCACGATGGCCCTCGCACTCGGTACCGGCCGCTAACGACCCTTGACAGTCACGGTCGGCCCGGCCGTGGGCTCAATGCCCCGGGATCCGACCGAGTGGCCGTCCAGCGTCAGGAGCAGGAGAAGCACGGGCAGATACAGCAGCGAAACCCGGAACAGGCCTCGCGCGGCCTGCGAGTCCGCCCGCAACGCGAAACGGAGTGCGCTCCAAACGTACGCGCCCGTGAGGAGAAGAGCCGCAACGGCGTATGCTTGGCCGGTCAAGCCCAGCAGCACCGGCAGCAGACTGGCCGGAAGGAGCGCGACCGCGTACAGGACGGACTGCTGGCGGGTCTGTCGCGCCTCAGGATCGGTAACTCCGAGCATCTTGAGACCGCCCCGCCTGTAGTCATCCCGGTACATCCAGACCAGCGCCAGGAAGTGAGGCATCTGCCAGAAGAAGAGGATGCCGAACAGCGCCCAGGCCCCCGGATCCAGGGATCCGGTCGCCGCGGTCCACCCACCCATGATCGGAAGGGCGCCGGGCACGGCTCCGACCAGTGTGGATAGAGAGGAGACTCGCTTGAGCGGTGTGTATACGAACACGTAACTGACCAGCGCCACGAGAGCGAGCAACGCCGTAAGCGTGTTCACGAATGCGGCGAGGATGCCTACCCCGAGCATGGAGGTCGCTACGGAGAACGCCACTGCAGCCGTCGTCGTAACCTTACCCGTTGGCAGCGGACGTCCGCGCGTCCGGATCATGCGTGCATCGATGTCCCGCTCAAACACCTGGTTCAGGGCGCTCGCGCCCCCGGCGACCAGGCCGATTCCGAGCGAAGCCACGATGAGGGCCCAGCGATCCACGTCCCCGGCGGAACCCAGGAGGAAACCTGCTCCTGCCGAGATCAGCACCATCAGGGTGATCCGCGGCTTCGTCAGGGAGAAGAGGTCTCCCGGTCGATTCAGGCGCGCAGAATCCCGGGACTCGGACTTGCTGCCAGCAATGTCATCTGCTTGTCCGTCCGCGGTCACATTCAGCCTCGTCTTGATTCACTCGCAGGATCCGGGAATCTGCAAGGATCCCGGACAGGCGAATACGTATTTACACAAGAATACCGCTGAATGGCAATGGAAGGGCCGATGCTATGCCTCGTCTCCCAACCGAATCCGCTCGATCAGGTCGGTGCTCGAGAGTCCTTCCTCAAGCGCGACCCGCACGACCTCCCCGCCTGCTTTACGAACGGCCGCGGCCCCCGCGATCTCATCCTCCGAGTAGTCCGCTCCCTTTACGAGCACGTCGGGAAGAAGACGCTCGATCAGCGCGGCTGGCGTATCCTCATCAAATACGGTTACGACGTCTACAAATCTCAGTCCAGCAAGTATTTCAGCCCTGTCCGCCTCGGACTGAAAGGGCCGCTGCGACCCCTTGAGTCGCCTCGTGGATTCGTCGGAGTTCACGGCCACGACCAGCAAATCGCCGTGGCTGCGAGCCGCACGCAGCGAGGCCAGGTGACCCCTGTGCAGGAGATCAAACACGCCGTTCGTGAACACCAGGCGGTAGTCTCTCGGTCGCCCGTGCAACCTGAGCAGCTCCTCTCGATTCAGGATGGGGGCTGGATGGAGGTGATGGGTCGAGCTCAAGTCGGCGTGACCTTTGGCCTCAGTAATGTGTGTCCTCCAAATGCTCGATCGAGGGGGAAGCTGTTTGCGGTTGCGCCGCAAACAGGACCTTCAGAATCGGGGGCACGATGAAGGTCGACAGCATGACCATGATGAGTATAGCACTGTACACTTCGCCCGACAGGATTCCGGCAGTCAGTCCGATGGAGGCGAAGATGAGACCCACCTCGCCCCGGGGGACCATGCCCACGCCTACCACGAGCTTGCTGATACCCGCCCTCCGCACGGCCAGGCCCGACACCAGCTTTCCGATGATAGCGATCGCCGTGAGGGTCAGGCCGACCATGAGAACCGCCAGGTTGAAGTCCTCAGTGCCCGGTATGAACAGGTTCACGTTCACCGGGGCGCCGACGACCACGAAAAATATCGGCGTAAAGACATCCGCCACCGGCTCGATCTTCTCCACCACCGCATCGAACTGGTTCGTGGACGACAGCACGAGGCCGGCAGCGAACGCGCCGATGATCATCGCGGAACCCGCCCAATCGGCCAGGGCGGCCACTCCGAGCGCGAAACAGAAGGCGGTAACCAGGAGGACTCCTCGCACGCGCATACGATTCACGAAGTCGAACAGCACGGGGGCGAATCGGTTTCCGATGACGACGGCGAGCACGAGGAACCCGACCGCGAACACGAAGATCTTGCTGATCGACAGCAGGCCGATGGCCGCGCCTGACGCGAGGCCCGCGACTACTGCGAGGATCACGATTCCGAGCACGTCGTCGATCACAGCCGCACCGATGATGATCCGCGCCTCGGGAGTGTGCATACGCTCGAGATCCGAGAGCACTCTCGCCGTGATTCCGACTGACGTCGCCGTCAACGTTGCGCCCACGAAAATGGCTACGATGGCGAAACTGATCCCCTCGGGGTGGATCCCAATGGCTGGGTTCACGGTGTACCAGTAGAGGAACCCGAGCCCGAACGGCACGGCCACTCCGACTAACGCGACGGCCGACGCGCTTCGGCCGACGCTGAACATTTCCTTGAGGTCAGTCTCGAGGCCGATCTCGAACAGAAGAATCGAGACCCCGATCTCGGCGAAGACGTGAATGATCTCGTACATCTCTGTGCCGGGGTCCGGGATGACACCCAACACGCTGCCGCCCAGGATGACTCCCGCGACCAGCTCGCCCAGGACGGCGGGCTGCCCTCGTCTTTCGACGATCTCGCCGAGGATTTTGCCCGAAAGCAGGATGAGGATAAGGATGAAGAACACGTCCCGGATCCGGATACCGTGATCCGCGTCATCGGCTCCTGACTGCTCACCCGTCTGGTCCTGGCCCACGGGGGCCGCTCCGTGTGAATCAGCCTCCTGCGTTCCCGCTTCCGCGACCCACCCTCCGAGGCCGCCCAACGCGGGGACCGCCGCCACGGCAACCGCGCCGGCAGATTCCCCCGGGACGTCGGCAGCCGATCGGAACACGCCGCCCCCCCCGAGGAGAAACCAGAATCCGGCGCCCAGAAGCAGAAGCCGGCGGAAATACCGTCCCCGAGACATCCGCCTGCGCCCTACCACTGTGACTGCGCTCCATCCACGATCTTCTGCACCAGATTATCCATGGCGACGTCCTGCCCTGTTGACTCGCCCGCCGGATCCGCCGGGCTGTATTCCCCTTGACCAACCACGCCGGTGCCGTTCCAAATGATCTCATTCTTGGAGTGGTCCACGATCTGTACCTGGGCAGAGATAGTCACACGCCTCTGAAACACGGCGGCTCCCACGTCCTCGATACCCTGGAAGTTGATGGCCGTATCCGTGTATCGCGTCAGCGAGGCGACGATAGTGGCGTCCGCTTCCGACTCGGAGGCCAGCTGGACACCCAGATTGCGTCGCACCGCATCGAGCAGCTTGTCGGTGAACGTCTGAGTGAGTCCGAACTGCGTCGTCTTGTTGTCCACTGGCGGCACGTACACGGTCCCTATGTGGGAAGGCAGTCCACCCCCGCCGGAGAACGTGTAGTTGCAACCCGCCAGTCCGTTGGCCAGCACGAGAGTCAGCAACAGGGCGGCAACGGCTCGGCTATGGAACACGGGGCAAATCATACGCACTAGCGGGATGACTCTCCGTGTGATGGGTGATCTCTCCTACCTCCCAGCGTACGCGGCTATGCTCGTCCAGGTTCCGATACTCCGCCCTGCTCGGCCAAGGGCCGGAGTTGACCCAATCCAGGTTTACCCGCTGCACCGTCCGTCCGTGAACGCGCTCCTCCACTCTGCGAAGACGACCCTCGCGTACATAGAAGTAGGTCCTTCGCACCGCATCGTCTCCGTATACCAGCACGGAATCGGACCCGGCCACGTAACCCTCGGCTCTCCCCTCACTCGGACGGAACAGGCCGGCCATGGCGTAAACGAACGCAAGGCCCGGGATCCGGATGTCCTCGATCTCTCCGAGGCTCCGAAGTTGCCCATCGGCCACGGCGATCGCCATGGCAACGTCACCGGACGTGAACAGATCTATGCGCAGGCTGTCAGGGGGATTGTACCTGCCTATTCCCTCTCCGCCGACATCACCGCGGCGATCAGCGTAACGCCACTCGAAGCGTAGAGTCGCGGGCACGGACGCTCCGGTCTCGCCTCGCACTCGCGCCGCGAGATCCGCCGGGTTGGCAATCGGGGGGCCACTCTCGACGGCACTTACACAACTGCCCGTCAGCGCGAGAACCAGTACCGCAAATCCAATCCGGACCCCCGAATGGAATCGGATTCCGCTCGCTTTCCGACCCGCGCGGAAGCTATGGAGCGCCCCGACGAGGAGCAAGAAAACCGCCCCCGCTCGCCTGGCCTGGAGGCTCACGCGTCCGGGGCGTCGGTCGGGGCAGCAGCGGCTAGCGCCCGAAGAACCTTCACCACGTCCTCGGGAATGCGTATGGGCTTGCCCCGGGAGTCCGTGCATACGAGCCTGGTGATGCCCGTTGCCAGGACCTGTGAGTCCGCTGCCCGGGTCGCGACGTAAGAGAAGGTCACCGTGCGGCTCCTGACCTCGCTGATCCACGTCTGGATTCCCACGAGCTCGTCGTAGCTTGCTCCCTTGAGGTAACCGACCTCAACAGCCGAGACCGGTAGCATCACACCGCGCTTCTCGATCTCAGAGTAGGCCACACCAGCGGATCTGAGCAGCTGCGTGCGGCCCATCTCGAACCACGCAAGATACTCCATGTGGTGGGCACGCCCCATCTGATCGGTCTCCGCGTACCGAACGCGCAACTCGATCCGACTACCCGGGGCTTCTACTGCTCTCATCGGATCCTCGCGAGCATAGGACTACGTACGCTCCGCAGCCGTTTCACGTTCGGCAGCCGCACTCTATACTTGGCGCCATGGAAAGGTCCACCATCGTCGTCTCCGATTCCCATCTCGGTGCCGCTCCCACCGCCAACGAGAGCGCGTTCATGGAGTTCCTCTCGGGTGTTGCCGACCGCACCGGAGACCTCCTGATCAACGGGGACCTGTTCGATTTCTGGTTCGAGTACGATAGCGTCATCCTCAGCAGGCATTTTCAGGTACTTCGGATGCTGGCGGACCTGGTGGATGCAGGGGTCCACATCCGGTTGCTGGGAGGCAATCACGATTCTTGGGGCGGCCGGTTTCTCTCTGAGGAGATCGGCATCAAGTTGCTGGACGGCCCGCTCGTCACGGAAGTTGGCGGGCGAAGGACCTACGTGGCTCACGGGGACGGCATCGGCGGGGGAGACTGGGGCTACCGCGCCCTTAAGTCGATGATTCGGAGCCGCCCGGCGCGCGCCGCATTCCGCCAGATCCACCCCGATTGGTCGGGGCATCTGATCCGCCTGGTCAGCCGCACGGAGAGCCGACACTACCGACCGGACGACCCCGGAAGCCATGACCGCTCTGCCCGGCTTCGAGAACTGGCGCTGAAGGTGCTTGAATCCGACCCCGATCTCGACCTGGTCGTGTTCGGGCATTGCCACCAGCCCGAACTGCTCGAAGTCGCTCCGGGAAGGCACTACCTCAATTCCGGCGACTGGCTGCATAACTGCACGTGGGCCGAGATCACTCGGAACGAGATCCGCCTCAACCGGTGGAGTCCACGCTGACCATCTCAAGGTGATCCACCTCCTCTCCCAGCAGGCGCCGCGCCAGGAGATCGAAGCGCGCTGCCTCGTCCGTCACGTAGTAACGGGCACCCGGCTGTTCTTCCCGGCTGTTCGATAAACCTGCGGCCGATAACAGGTCGTCCAGGGCGGCTGCCGTGGACTCGGCCGAGTCGATCAGCTGAACTCCGGGTCCGACGAGGTCGGACAGGAGCGGCTTCAAAAGCGGGTAGTGCGTGCACGCAAGCACCAGTGTGTCGATTCCCTTCTCGAATAGTGGCTCCAGATACCTCTGCGCGGCCAGTCGGGTAACGTCGTCATCCGTCCAGCCCTCCTCCACGAGCGGTACGAAGAGCGGGCAGGCCTGCTCGAACACTTCCGCGTCAGGACGATGGTGGTGAATCACCCTGCTGTAAGCGCGACTCGAGATCGTTCCGCGGGTTCCGATCACCCCTATTCGACCGCTCGCGGAAGCCGTGGCCGCTGCCCGTCCGCCCGGCTCGACGACGCCGAGAACGGGCACGCCTGCCCTGTCCTGGACATCCGGTAGCGCCCTGGCCGTCGCCGTGTTGCAGGCGATCACGATCGCCTTCACTCGCTTGTCTACAAGAAAGTCCGTTGCCTCGAGGGCATAGCGGCGGATCGTATCGGCCGCCTTGGGGCCGTAAGGCACTCGCGCCGTATCGCCGAGGTATACCGTCGACTCCCGGGGGAGTCGATCACGGATGGCGCGCAGGACCGTCAGCCCTCCCAGTCCAGAGTCGAACACACCGACTGGGCCAGAGGGCGCCGGACCCGTATCCCTCCCTGTCATGGCCCCCCGACCGGAATGGAGTACTGCAGGGCAACTCCGCGGGACCCATCGGGCGGAGGTACCACCACTCCCTCGAAGTCCCACATGTGAGTGGACACCCAGGCGTCCACTCCACTGAACAGAGCCCAGAAAACGGCCATCACAATCCAGTCCTCCTTCTGTTCCTTTCGCGCGGCCGCAAGGTCTTCATCTCCCGCGCGCTCGGCAGCTCTGAGCTTCGACTCTGCCTTGAAGAGCATCCACAGCGAGGCTGCTTCCATGGTAAAGTAGAATGCCCCGCGGACCGGCTGGTCAACGCTGGCCTGCCCCCAACCGGGCAGGATCAAGCTCCTGAAAAATGCGCCCATCGGGCTGATCGGTAGCCCGGCCGAGTCGACCACCACCCCATCCTCTGCGGGCACACGCGCCGCCGAGTCCACGGCCGTGACGACCGGGCCGACAGCCGCCGTGTCGCCCTCGACAGGCTCCTGGGCTCTGATCGCACCACCAGGAAGGAGCAGAGCCAACGCAAGAGCTCCAAGCGTCAGATGGCGGGAGCGTGTGGGAGTCGAACCCACCCGGGACGTTACTCGCGCCCCGCGACGGTTTTGAAGACCGCAGGCGACACCGGCCGCCATCCGCCCCCCCTGTGCCTCGTACTCAGGCCCCGGCCCTGAAGACTTCAGCGGACTCGGGCCACGATGTCGATCTCTACCCGTGCCCCCTTCGGCAACCCCGCCACGGCCACTGTTGACCGCGCCGGATAAGGTTCTGTGAAGTGTTTTTCGTATATAGCGTTAACCGTTGGAAACTCAGCCATATTCTCGAGATAGACCGTGGTCTTCACTACATCGGCGAAGGACACGCCGGCTTCCTCGAGGATCGCGCCCAGGTTCTCGAATACCTGTCTGGCCTGGGTCTCGATATCCGGGCCCGCGAACTCCCCGGTCTCAGGAATCAGCCCTATCTGGCCGGCCGAGAACAGGAACCCTCCGGCTTCGACCGCCTGGGAGTAGGGCCCGATTGCCGCCGGGGCCTTGCTCGTATGAAGCGTACGCATTGCGCATCTCCTGTCGTTCACCGTCACCGTGGGTCAGAACAGACCTTCGATACGGCCGGCCGGGTGCACCTTCATCCCCTCTGCGGCAGGCCTGGCCGACAGCCCGGGCATCGTCATGACGTCGCCCATCACAGCCACGATGAACCCGGCTCCTGCGGATATGAGGAATTCCCGCACCGTGATGTCAAAGCCCCTCGGCCTGCCAAGCAGGCTGGGGTCGTCGCTCAGCGAGTACTGGGTCTTGGCGATGCACACGGGCAGATCACTGAGGCCGTTGTCGACAATCTGCTGTGCCTGCTTGGCCGCTGGCCTCGTCATGTTCACCCCGTCGGCGCCGTACACCTTCGTCGCCACCGTCTCCAGCTTCTCCAAAAGGCTCATTCCTGTCGGGTACAGAGGCACGAAGTCCGCCTCTTCCTCATCCAGCGTCGCCAGGACCGCCTCGGCCAATTCGATGCCGCCCTCTCCCCCACGCGCCCAGACGTCGCAGTCGGCGTAGCGCACACCCGCCGCGCGGCACATGGAGGCCACGGCCTCGACTTCCTCGTCCGTATCGTCTGCGAAGCGGTTGATGGCGACGACAACGGGAACCCCGAACTGCCGCACGTTCTCCACGTGTGCCATGAGGTTCTGGAAGCCGGCGTCCAGGGTGCCGGGAATCGGAGTTGTCAGCTCGGGCGTGGCCGCCGAGGCGTGATGCTTCATCGCGCGGAGCGTGGATACGACGACGGCCGCCTCGGGCTTCAGCTCTCCCAGTCGGCACTTGATGTCGAAGAATTTCTCAGCCCCCAGGTCCGACCCGAAGCCCGCCTCTGTCACCACGATGTCGGCCAGTTGCGCACCGGCCCGCGTGGCGATCAGCGAGTTGCAACCGTGGGCGATGTTCGCGAATGGGCCCCCATGAATCAGCGCGGGGCCACCCTCGATGGTCTGCACGAGATTGGGCGCCAGCGCATCTCGCATCAGCAGGGCCATAGCTCCGCCAATATTCAGCTCGCCCGCCGTCGCGAACGATCCGTCGGGACGGGTCCCCAGCACAATCCGGTTTACCCTGTCCTCGAAGTCCGCAAGATCCCGGGAGAGGCAGAAAATGGCCATGATCTCGGAGGCCGCCGTGATCGTGAAGCCGTCCTCCCGGGGAAGCCCACCCAGCGGGCCGCCCAGACCGATCACGGTGCTACGCAGCGACCGATCGTTCATGTCGATGGCCCGCTTCCAGTTGATCTTCCGCGTGTCTACACCAATCGAGTTTCCGCGATGAAGATTGTTGTCAAACACCGCGGAGAGCAGGGAGTGTGCCGAGGTAATCGCGTGAAAATCTCCGGTGAAGTGGAGGTTGATCTCCTCCATCGGCAGAACCTGGGAATAGCCGCCCCCTGCCGCCCCTCCCTTGATCCCGAACACCGGCCCGAGAGATGGCTCCCGGAGGCACAGCATGGTGTTCTTGTCAAGCTTGCGCAGCGCCTGAGCGAGTCCCACACCCACGGTGGACTTCCCCTCTCCTGCCGGAGTGGGCGTCATTCCCGTGAGCAGGACCAGCTTGCCTCTCGCCGGACGTCCCTCGAGCGCCGCCGGAGTGATCTTGGCCATGGTGTGGCCGTAGGGTCGCAGGTCGTCGGAGCCCAGCCCGATCTCGGCCGCGACGTCCAGGATCGGCCTCAGTGTGGCATTCTGGGCGATATCGATATCTGTAGGCATGAATGTGCTCCTTTTGATTCCTCTCAAGAACGGCGTGACTGAGTTTCGAGCCCACGTCCCTTCAGCGCCTGAATAAGATCCTCAGCGGTAACCGGCACGGCACCCAGCCGTGTGACCTCGATACCGGCCGCGAAGTTCGCCAGATACGCAGCTTGTGGCACCGAGCCGCCCGCCAAGAGGCTTACAGCGAGAACCGCCGTAACGGTATCGCCGGCACCCGTGACATCAAAGACCTCTCTGGCCTCCGGCGGCAACAGTCGTGTTTCGGCCGACCGATCCACCAGCAGCATTCCTTGGTCTCCCATTGTCAGCAGGAGACAGTCACACCGCAGTCGATCGAGCAATGGGCGGAGAGTCGACTCGTCCCGGGGCTCTGTCTCCAGCCCGAGGGCTGCCGCCAGCTCACGGGCGTTCGGCTTGAAGATCGTGGCGCCCGGAAATTCGAAAAAGTGCCTCAGCTTGGGGTCGACCACCGAGGGAACTCCACGCTCGCGCGCGCGGCCCAGGAGGGCGCGCGACAGTCCCCCCGTAACGACCCCTTTGTCGTAATCCTCGATCACCAGCGCGTCCGCCCACTCGATCGCTTCCATGGCCCGGGCTTCCAGCTCGGCATACGGACCCGGAGCGATGGCCGCGGGGTCTTCCCTGTCGACACGAAGCATCTGATGGTGACGGGCCAGAATTCTGGTCTTCCGGGTAGTCGGTCTGTCCGGGATGACAACGAAATCGTCGGACCCGACGCCTGCGTCCTCGAGCAGACCCGCAAGTCGCACGCCCGACCCGTCATCGCCCACTGCGGCGATGAGCCGGCAGGTCGCCCCGAGCGCCGCCACTCCCCTCGCGACATTGGCGGCTCCGCCTGGGGCAGCGGTCTCTTCCTCCACGCGTACCACAGGCACTGGAGCCTCCGGGGAGATCCTGTCGACCGTGCCTGCCAGGTACACGTCCAGCATGGCGTCACCGACGACGAGAACTCGCCCGCCTTGGGCCGAATCAAGGAGGCTCTGAGCCTCCACCAGCACTACTAATGGAGAGTCTGAGGGCATGATGTTGTCTTGCGTCCGATCTCGATCCCGGGTAACCTGCCCCGAGGATTGTCCGCCGCAGGAAAGCGGCGCAGAGTAACGGTCCTGCAACGGTTTCGACAGATCATATTTCGAGCAGGACGCGCGTCGCGCGAAATTAGTCGCGGGGCACGGGGGAGTCAAAGCCCGGGGGATCGTGAACGCGCCATGAGCCTGAGCGAAACGGCCCGTACCCCGCTGCGCTACATCAACGACACCCTCAAGGGCTGGGCCCACCACACGCAGGAGTACTTCCACCTCCTTGGCCGCAGCCTCCATGCGAGCGTTTCCCGACCGTTCTACGGCCGTGACCTGGTGATCCAGATGGACGTGATCGGAGTGGGATCCATAGGGATCGTCCTCCTCACTGGTCTGTTCACCGGGATGGTGCTCGCACTGCAATCGGCGGTCGAAATGAAGCAATTCGGGGCCACCATATACATCGGTCGGCTGGTGGGCGCAAGCGCCGTGCGGGAGCTCGGTCCCGTGCTTACCGCCCTGATGGTGACGGGCCGGGCGGGCTCCGGAATGGCGGCCGAGATCGGCGCCATGAAGGTCACCGAGCAGGTGGATGCTCTGTACACGATGAGCGTCGACCCTGTCCGCAAGCTCGTCGTTCCCAGGTTCCTGGCGGCGATTGTCTGTCTGCCGCTGCTGACCGTGATCACCGACGTGGTCGCCGTGCTCGGAGGCATGCTGATCGCCGTCGTGAAGCTGGACCTGTCGGTAGACCTGTACATGCGCTCAGTCTACCTGACGCTGGCCGAGACCGGCTTCATCCTGCGCTACATCCCGATCGACATCTTCGCCGGGCTCCTCAAGCCCGTGTTCTTCGGAGCAATCATCGCTATCACGGGATGCTACTTCGGCCTCAAGACGACGGGCGGCACGGAAGGGGTCGGCAGGGCGGCGACACGCGCTGTAGTCACGACATCCATCTTCATCCTGACGACGGACTACTTCCTGACCCAGGTACTCATAGCGCTTCTGGTCGAATGACGTACGACTCGCTCGACCGGTGGGATTCGCAGATGCGGAGGGAAATCCGCGAGGAGGTACGCAAAGCCCTCGCGGACCTCGGGGAAGAGTCACGGATTCCCCTTTCGACGGGACCCGTCGTCGAGCTGTCGGATCTCTATCTCGCGTTTGGAGACCATGCCGTCCTCAAAGGGGTGTCGCTGGATCTCCGCAGGGGAGAGACCCTCTCCGTGCTCGGCGGGTCGGGCGTCGGCAAGTCAACGATCCTGAGGCTGATCCTGGGGCTTTCCGTTCCGGACTCGGGAGAGGTCAGAGTAGAAGGACAGGACATCTCGAACGCACCATTGACCCGGGTCCTGTCCTTGAGGCGGAACATGGGAATGGTATTCCAGGAAGCGGCGCTGTTCGACTCCCTCAGCGTGTACGACAACGTGGGCTTCTACCTGCACGAGCACACCAGGCTCTCCGAGGATGAGATCGGCCGTCGAGTAAGGGAGTCTCTCGAGCTGGTCGATCTCGAGCCCGAGCACGTGATGGACCTCCTGCCGGCCGAGCTCAGCGGTGGCATGAAGAAGCGGGTGGGTATCGCCAGGGCCGTCGCGCATCGCCCGCGGCTGCTCCTGTATGACGAGCCCACGAGCGGGCTGGACCCGATCACGACCCGGACGATCAACGACCTTATTCTGAAGCTGCAGAACGAGCTGGACGTCAGTTCCATCGTCGTGACTCACGATATCAGGTCGGCCTTCCGCATCAGTAATCGTGTCGCTCTATTGTTCGGGGGCGTCCTCGTGTTCATCGGGGCGCCCGAGGAGATAGTGGCGTCGGAGGATGAGTATGTTCGAGAGTTCCTTCGCTAGGCATTGCCGGCGCATCAGGCCCGCGAGTGACGAGGAGCAACCGTGAGAAGAGGTGCAGCCGTGACATGGGAGCAGGTGCGCGTCGGCCTGCTGATTCTCGTGGCTCTCGCGGTGCTGGCCATCAGCGTGTTTCTGGTCGGTGACACGGGCTATGTGTTCGGCGAGCGCTACCGACTGGTCACTCTCGTTCGCTCGGCATCGGGTCTCGTTCCGGGCGCAGCTGTTCAACTGGCCGGCCAGACAGTCGGTCAAGTGGCCGACATCTCCTTCATCGCGCCGGAGAACAGGCCTGCCAGTCGAGAAGCCGTAGCGATCTGGTTGGCGATCAACGTCGACGTACAGGATCAGATCCGGTCGGACTCGAGGGCACAGGTCAGGACCCAAGGACTCCTCGGAGACCGTTTGATCGACATTCGCCCAGGAAGTCCGGATGCCCGAGTGCTGCAGCCCGGAGACACCGTGCTGTCGGCCGCGTCGCTCGACTACGACGAGCTCCTGGCCGAAGGCGCCGAGGCCGTCGGCGACCTCGCCAGCGTCGCCCGCAATCTCTCCGACCTGACGCGAGGCCTGCTTGAAGGCCAGGGGACACTCGGGCAGCTCGTAGTGGATGAAGAGCTGTACGCACGCATGGTAGGACTGGCAGGGAGCCTTGACACGCTCGTGACCGCAGCCGCGGCACCGGACGGAAATCTCATGCGGGTGCTGAATGACGACACCCTGTATGCCGCGGTGAGGTCGGCCGTGACTTCCTTCGATACGCTTGCGCGAGCTGTGGTCGAGGGAGAAGGCACGCTCGGGCAACTGATCCGCTCCGACAGTCTGTACGTCGAGCTGACGGCCACGGTAACCCGCGCGGACTCGCTCCTGGCTGGACTGCTTGCGGGGGAGGGCTCTGCGGGGCGTCTGTTCACGGACGAGGAGTTGTACGAGGAGTTGCTCCGCACCCTGGTGGAGTTGAACGCCATGTTGGAGGATGTCCGGAGAGACCCGGCCCGCTTCGTGCCCGAGATCTCGGTGTTCTGAGGACGAGTCGAGGCCGGAAATCTAGTCGGTGGCGCCTCTCACCTCGTGGAGTGTCTCGAAGCCCAGCACCCGGTAGCGAATATTGCCGTTGGGCAACGGAACGTTTACCTCGTCGCCGTTACCCTTTCCAAGCAGGGCCTTGCCGATCGGGGACGCCATCGATATCTCGGCCTTCTCAAAATCGAGATAGTCGCCGAAGGCCAACGTGTACCGCTCGACCGTATCGTCATCGAGGTCAAGCAGCTCCACCCTTGAGCCGAAGCCGATCCGATCCAGGGGGACGTCCTCCAGGTCGATTTCACTCAACTCGCCGAGCCGACGGGAAATGTGCTCCAGCCTTGCCCCAACGAACTGCTGCCTTTCGAGTGCCGCCGTGTATTCCGCGTTCTCGCTGAGGTCACCCTGCGCCACTGCCGTCTCGATCGCTCTTGGCAGCGTCACGCTCAGTTCGTGTAGAAGTGCCTCGGCCTCACCGTTGAGGCGCTCCAGTAGCTCGTCCAGCACGTACAAGACTCCTTGCAGCTTGATGAATGGGAATGGCTTGTCCAGCGGGCCTCGTGACCACACAGCACCGATTCGGTCGCAGCGCCCCAAGAAAGAAAAAGTCCGCGACCCGGCCTTGGACCGGAGCGCGGAAGTGTGATGGAGGTGCCGGGTATCGCACCCGGGTCCGCGAACCCCTCACCATCGGTTTCTACGTGCGTATCCGAGGATCAAGTCTCGATGAAGGCAGGGCTCCTCGACGGCCCGCAGTCATCCAGCCGCACATGGCTTGCGCCATCTCGCCTCCGTAACCAACGGCCTGTTTCGGAGACCAGCCCGAATTATCGGCGCTCCAGGGGCCGCCTCGGGCGGGCAGTCCAGGGAACGGGCCACGCTAGTTACGCAGCCAGAGCCAAGTTGTCGTTGGCAATTGTGTTTTTTCCCGGTGTTTCGCGAGGTGCCGGGAAACCTCGGCACGCTACCTCCGGATCCGAAAACGCGTCGAATCTGATTCACCCCCCTCGTTATCAATCAGCCGGTATCTGCTCGCACAGGAAGGCCGCCGAAGCAGCCCTCTATCCTATTTCACACTAATCGGATCGTCAGGTTCCGTCAATGCGACTGTATCACGTGACCAACTGGCTAGCGTGCTTTGACAGCCTTTCGCTGAAGGGAATATACTGCAGGTCCTCGAATCACACGGATGACCGGGCTGGAGGGGCGACGCCCTACCATGGCCAGGAGAAGATAAATGCAACTACGTGATTTCTTTACTCTGGAAGCAATCAACCTCGATCTGGCGGCGGAGACGAAAGACGAGGCTCTCAAGGAACTGGTCGGTCTCCTGGGGCTGGATGAGAAGGCAAGGGGCATCCTGTTCAAGATGCTGAAGCGACGGGAAAACCTGGGGTCAACCGGGATCGGCCGGCGCATCGCCATTCCCCACTGTCGGTCCCTGGTCGTCAACCGTCTCAGGGTCGCGTTCGGCAGGAAGATAGCGGGAATCGACTTCGACGCCATCGACAAGAAGTCCGTGCAGCACATCTTCCTTATCGTAGCCCCTCCCCTGGAGGTGTCGAATCAGTACCTGCCTGTTCTGGGACGGATCGCTCAGTTCGGGAAGGAACCGGACGTGCCCGAGCGGCTCACGAAGATCGAGACGCCGGAGGAGTTCATCGCACTGCTGGAGGATAAAGAGGTCTGAGGATGCACCCGCAGCTTGAGCTCCTCCTGGAGCTCCAGGACATGCACGCTCAAAAACAGGCCCTCCGCGACGAACCGCTCAGGAAAGTGGAGGAGGAGGTCTTCGAGCTCAGACCGGTAGAGGCTCTCGAGCTCCTCGACGCGAAGATCGAGGAGCTCACCGAGCGGCTGGACCCGACCGTCCAGAGGCGCTACGTAGACCTGGCTGAAACGCTGGACAGGGCAGTTGCGCCGGTTCTCAACGGCATCTGCTACGGTTGTTTCGTGGCGACTCCGACGGCCTGGTCTTCGGAGGCGGGACGCAACGACAGGATCACCGTGTGCGCCCACTGCGGGAGATTCCTCTACTACGTCGACTGAAGAGCGCTCGTGGAGCGGACCGCTGTACCTCTTCAGCAGTCCCTCAACTGTCTCTCGCTATCCTGCCCTCAGACGTGCGGCGTGTGACGCCGATGCGGTCCATATACTCCAACAGCGGGATCAGGTACTTCCGAGTTACTCCCAGCGCCTCACGAAAGTCCCCGGGAGAGGCTGGATTCCCCTGTCCGGCTATCATCCGAACCACCCGACGCGCCGTTTCTTCGGTCTCACGAGTCACGATCATCTCTGGAGTGATTGAGACGATCTCCTTTCGTTCGACGAGCAGCCTCAATAGATCGTTCAGCACTTCGCGCTCGACTCCAATCCGAGCAGTCATCTCGGACGGTGAGGGAGGCGCCAGCCCCGCGGCCGACAGAATCTGAACCAGTTCTCGGCTGGCCGCTTCCTCAGCTACGTCAAGCACCGCCTCGTGGCCGGGAAGCCGGATAGTGGGGCCCCGCAGCACCACAGCCCCTGAGGACGTCAGAGATTCGATAGCGAAGTCGATCAGCGGGACCGAATACCGGACTGATATAGATGCCCGAACCGATTCCAATGATTCGCCGGACGCCCTGCGCCTGATCTCGTGCGCACGCTGAAGCTGATTCACGACAGCCGTTGCGGCGTCCTCCAGCGCCCTCCGGCCATACCAGGCGTTGCCGATCCGGCTCACATCCGGGTTGGCTCCGAGCAGACTCTCCGCACTCGACCCGGACGTGGTCGAAGCCAGGGGCACGTCCCCGGCATCCAGTCCCAGTCCGCCGCTCGCATTGACGGCAGCGATAATCGACTGCTCCGGATCGCGCGTCAGGATCTCGTTCCAGCTCCCGAGGCGCTCCCGCCAGCCCCTTGGGGGTTCCAGCTCGGAGACCTGGCCACCGGCAATCGTGGTAACCGGCGAGTAAAAGCGCAGTATGAATCGGTCTCCAACCCGGGCGACGACAGGCTGTTCACAGTCGAGGACGACCCATGTCGTTTCTCCCCGCCGGACGAGCCCACGATCCTCGGTGCGTACCCGAGCCATCACTTCGGCAGTACCCAGAAACAGACGGACCCGCTGTCCGTGGTCGACCTCGCGAGAGGACGCCGCTGGAACCTCGATGCGAGCGCCGAGCCGCCGGAGCGCTCTCCAGTTCCCGTCGCCGACGACGACGCTGCCTCGGTCCGCCTGCGAGGCATTCACACCCACGAGGGCCATAGCACAGCGACGAGCCGGACCGACCTCTTCTCTCTCCACCCCGTGAACCTGGAGAGCCCTCACCCTCGTCGTGACGTTCGCCGGGAGCAGCCGTACGCGATCTCCCGTCGACACGCTTCCGCTCCAGGTCGTGCCTGTCACGACCGTCCCGGCCCCTCGCACGCTGAACGACCGGTCCACAGGCATGCGGAAGACGTCGAGCCCATCCCTCTCCGGCGCCCGGTCCGCTGCCATCCGGATCTCTGCACGCAGATCCGCGAGGCCCGCACCGGTAGCGGCCGACACGTCCACGATGGGCCAATCGGTATGGCCGAGGATCCTGCCGAGCTCGTCGCGGGTCGCATCGCGGACCAGTTCGAGCCAGTCAGTCTCCACCCTGTCTACCTTATTGAGCGCGACCAGTCCATTCCGAACGCCCAGGAGCCTGGCGATCATCAGATGCTCTCGAGTCTGAGGCATCGGGCCCTCGTCCGCGGCTACCACGAGCAGGAGAACATCGATCCCGGTAGAACCCGCCAGCATGTTCTTGACGAAGTCCTCATGCCCAGGAACGTCCACGATGCCGGCATCAAGGCCCGGCCCCGCATCGAGACGCGCGAATCCGATGTCGATCGTAAGACCGCGTTCACGCTCCTCGACCCACCGATCCGTCTCCACGCCCGTCAGGGCCCGGACGAGTGCAGTCTTCCCGTGATCAACGTGACCGGCTGTACCGAATACAACTCCCCTTGTCACCGGACCTCCTCGGCGAGAAGGAAGTCCAGCGATCGGAGCCTGATCCCCTCCGCTGCGTGGTGGCGGATGAACTCCACGAGCAGACCGACCTGACGACTCGACGGAGGGGAACCATGAGGCTGGCCGGCCGCCAGGCGCTGGAGAACGGCCAGCTCGTCCGCCGAGAGGCTCCCGCCGCCCGGAAGGCACCTGTCACACACGAGGACTCCCTCTCGTACGTCGAGCCGCCCGCCCCTGCCGCTTACGAGCTCGTTGCACCTGGAGCAGGTACCGAGATCCGGCGCGAACCCGAGCACGTCCACGAGGCTCCAGATGGCAGCAAGGGCGGTCGCGGCGACCGATTCGGAATCGGCCTCTAGCAGTGCGTCCAGTCCTCGCGCGAGGCTCTCGTAAAGGAGTGGGTCCTCCTCCGCGGGAGCCAGCCGCAGCACGAGCTCGCTCAGCACGCTGGCGCCAGCGTACCGACGAAGATCCCTGCCCAATGCTTGCCGTTCACGTATGAGATCGAAATCCGAGAGCGTATGAAGGTCCCGGTTTGGCTTCAAGTAGAGGGTTGCGGATCCCTCGGCGAAGAGCTCGAGCACTCCCGAGAGCCGGCTCCGCGGCCGCAGCGCTCCTCGGGCCATGGCCGATTGTGGGCCGTAGTCCAGCGTCATCAGACGCAGGATCTTGCTCGTGTCGCTGTACGGGTGGGTCTGCAGCACAATGCTGCGCGTTGTCACGATCGGCACGCGGCCAAGCTACCCGAGCCCTACGGGCGCGGCAAACGCTCCACTCCGCAACCGCCCGGGGTACTTCAGCGACCGGCCAGGACTGTTCACTGAAGTCCCAGTTCCGTGCTTCCGAACCCGGAGGGCACTTCATCGATGAACACGCCGTTCGCGTCCGAGAGCACCAGCCTTCCCGCCTCAGCGAAGCTGAAGGTCGCGCACAGAATCCGGCCGTCACGCACGGCGGTCGCGGACCAGCACTCCACCCTCTCTCCCGCTGGTCCTCTTACGTCGATCGGGTCGCCAGGACCGCGATCGAAAGAACTCGTTGTGGGATCGAAGCGAAGGACGTGGAGCTCGCTGAAATCCGAGCTTGCCGTAACGTAGACGAACCCGTCGGCACCCAACTCCAGCGACACGCCGTTCGCGGCCAGGGCCACCGTAGCGTCCACCGTCCCATCATCGAGGTCGACGATGGCCAGGGCTCCATCGTTCAGCGGTTGGAAGGAGCCCGGGTCGAACGTGCCTGCCACCAGCACGATCAGCTTGCCGTCCACCTCGAGGCCGTCCGTGGGATTCAGGGCGCCCCCGGGAAGATCGATCACTTCTTGTGCGAGCCCTGTTCGGGAGAGGACTACGATTCGACCCGGCCCCAGCGGCTGGTACGTGCCTCCGTCATCGTCGATGTTGGCATCGACCGCGTACAGGAGCTGACCAACGGGCACGACCCGCTCGATGAACGTGCCGACTCCGTCGGCGATTCTCTGGGCCACCGGATCGCCCGGATCAACCCGGTAGACGGCGTCGCTGTCTCTTCCCCCTACCCACACCGTGCCCCCTCCGTCGAATGACGGCGCGGACGGGTTCGCAAGATCGACCTCCGGTTCCGGGAACAGACTCGTCAGGATGTTGCCCGATTCGAGGTCCACGAACAGCACCCGACTTCCACCGAAGCTCGAGACGGTGGTGACGGCAAAGGCCGCTGAGTGATCGAACGCGTCTCCGTCGAAGCCGGCGCCCAGGTCGATTGGCGTTCCCGCTGACCGGAGGGTCTCTCCTACCGAAAACGCTGCCAATGTCTGGCCCGTAGAATTCAATACGAGAACACCCTCGTCCGCCGGTTCTCCAGGGCCGCTCGGCGCGTCGTCCGCACACGCAGCGAGAACTCCGCTCAGCAACAGGAAACTGACCGGGCCCACGAATCTCTTGAGGCAGCGATGCCTCGTGATCAAAATGCTGGTCATTAACGGGGTCTCCTGGCTTCCAGGCGTAGCACGAGCCGACGCCCGACTTCGGGGTATAATTCGATCAGCTCGTAACGCTGATCCATGACGTTCTCGATGCGCGCGATCAGGCCGAGTCTCATGCTGCGCGCGTTGAAAGAGTGAGTGGCCGATACGTCTAGTGTGGCGTAACCGTCGATCGACCGCGTCGCAGCGACGCTGGTGGTTCGCGGCCCGGTGTACCGCATATCCAGCCGGCCGCCGGTGGATCCCCACCACGTTTCGAGCGTAAGCCGGCCCGTGCCAGCCGGCTCGTACGGAAGCGGGTTCCGATTCTGGCCAAACCCGACTCGGCTCCGCTGAAGGGTCCCTGCCAGTTGGACACGCCAGCCGACTCTTCGTGGTCGCCGCGACGCCACGCCCAGCTCCAGCTCCAGTCCCGAGCTTCGAAGCTCTCCCAGGTTCTGCGGACTCCACACGGCGACTGAACTGGCCAGCCAGACGATAGGATCCTCCGTGTGTCGCAACCACACCGAGCCGGACGCTTCAACTCGAAGCGCGCCCGTACTGGCCGACGTGCTGCCTCCGAGCTCTGCGTCCAGCGTGATCCTCTCCGGTTGCAACTCGGGGTTGGGCCGCACTCTGTACTGCGAGGCGAAGTACAGATCGCCGAAGGTGGGCAACCGAAACCCCTGTCCAACGCGAGTCCATATCCTGGTCACCGAGCTGGCGATCCAGGTCACGGTAAGATCCGGGCTGAACACGGAGACGCCACGGGCGACGTCCAGGGAAATCGATGGATCGACCCGAACCCCGTCCGTACCAAGCGCGAATGCGACGCGCCCGCCCACGACCGCTCGACCGGGCCGCCCATCGATGGCGTCCCCGGCGACGGCCTCGTGACTCAGACGCGCACCCAGTGTCAGGGGAACCCCGGGATCGAGCTGCACGTCCCCCGATAGCCGAAGACCTCCCACCGTCTGAGCGGTCTCCTCCGAGGAGCCCGACGCCCGGTAGGCCAGACGATGAGAGCCATAGCTGACCGAACTTCTCCAGCGCGTCTGTTCCACACCCGCCGCGAACATCCACGAGCGATCATCCGCCCGCGCCGTCTCGAACAGGCTCGTCCCCACCCGTCCCGGCACACCGCGCTCCGCCCGATCCATGCGCAGGCTCGCCTGGACCGGGCCGGAGGCACCGTGAAGAGCTGCGCTGATAGTCGAAACATCGGCATTGGAGCGAGTCTCTACCGGGCTTCCCGGCAGCACGGGATTGCGGTACGAGAAGTCGTTCTCCGAACGAGCCGCGGCCACGGTGACTCCCAGGCGTCGCCCCCCTTCCGCTATGTCGGCCTGTACGTCCACGCCACGGACGCCGTAGGACTCCATGCGGACGCCGCCCCCGATCCCGGTCCCCTCTCCCATGCGAGATGTCAGGAGCAATGCGCCCGCTGCCGCCCCGGATCCGAAGCGCTGGGATGCGGCTCCCCTGACGAGAGTTCCCGACTCGAGGGTGGACGTGAGGATGCCCGAAAGGTCCGCCCTGCCCGTTAGCGGATCGTTGAGGGGGACGCCGTCGAGAAGGACGAGAACATCTTCGGGACGGCTGCCACGTACCGACACCACCTGCCTGCCTCCGGGACCGTGGCGCCGGACCGATACGCCCGGGACGTCGGCCAGCCATTCTCCCACGGTCGAATACGTCAGGGACTCATCGGCGAATCGTACCTGGTGAACCGCCCGCACCGACGTGCCGACAGCGCTGCCAGGAGTGGTGGCTGCGATGACCGGAAGCTCGTACGGATCAATGGACAGAACGACCCGCAACGTCCCGCTCCGCTTTCGGGACAACTCGATCGAGCGATCCCGGTGCCCCGGAGCGCTGGCAACCAGGGCATACTTGGCCCCACGCGCCAATTGCAGGGTGACAGTCCCGTCGTGAGCCTCTATCCGTTGCGGCTGTCCCCTGGCTGCCTGACCGCCCCCGACCTCTTCCGCTCGAACATGGCCCGCCCGAAGGATTTCACCACCTTCGGATACCAGTGTGACGACGAGCGTCAATTCGGCGGGCGCCGTCTGCTGCGCACGAGAGAACTTCGGATCCGCCCAGAACCCTGCGACAAGCAGAATCAACAGGGGCACGGTCCTCCACCGAAGTCGCCAGGGCCGAGCCCTCACACACCCGAGAATTCCCTCCTTGCTCATCCCGCTGTTTCCTCCGGCTCGCGACGCTTCGGAATGGCGTGGCGGCCCAGCGAGCCCAGGTCCCGGATTTCGACCGGCCATCCGAAGGCAGTTTCGAGGCGTCGAGGAGTGAGGACATCACGAGCCGACCCATCAGCCACGAGCCGGCCTTCGGAAAGCAGGATCATGCGGTCGGCAAAGCGCGCTGCCGTGTTCAAGTGGTGCGTGACAGCAATTACCGTAAGCGACTGTTCCGCAGTATGTTCCGCTACCAATTCCAGAAAGCGCATCTCATGGCCCATATCCAGATGCGCGGTCGGCTCGTCCAGTAGGAGAAGGCGAGGCTCCTGGGCGAGTGCTCGGGCCAACCTCGCGCGTTGAAGCTCGCCGCCCGAGAGCTCCCCCGCGTCCCGCTCGCTGAGGTCGCCCAGATCCACGGCGTCCAGGCAGGAGTCGATGACCCGCCGGTCGTTCCGTCCGAGGGCGGACCACGGACGTACGTACGGATGGCGTCCCATGCTCACGATCTCGCGTACGGACAGCCCGGTGGCGGGCTCGCTTGCCTGGGAGACGACGGCCATCTCCCGGGCCAGATCGCGGCGCTTCCAATCGCCCGCACGGCGTCCCAGGACCTCCACGACTCCAGCCCGCGGGACGAGAACACCAGTCACGAGCCGGAGGAGGGTGCTCTTACCCGCCCCATTGGGACCCACGAGTGCGACGTGTTCCCCTTCGATCACGCCAAGCGTCACGTTTCGGACGGCATCCGCGGTCTGCCCCGCGTAACGGAACGAAACGGCATCCAGGCGGCAGATCATGTTCGGACGCTCCGCCTCAAGAGCAGCAGGAAGAGTGGTACTCCAAGCACCGCCGTCACTACGCCGACCGGGATTTCCATCGGTGCCGCCACCGTCCGGGCGGCGGCGTCCGCGAGAACGAGTACGGCCCCACCCACCAGAAACGAAAGCGGAATGAGGGCCCGGTGATCCCTCACTCCGGCCAGCCTGACCGCGTGCGGGACGACCAGCCCGACGAACCCGATTACGCCCGCGACGGAAACGGCGGCCGCCGCCAGCAGCGATGCCAGCCCGTAGGCCAGCCACTTTACGTGCTCCGTGTCGGTGCCGAGGTGGGCTGCAGTCTCTTCACCGAGAGACAGCGCGTTCAGGTGCCGGCTGAGGCCGAACAGAACTACCACCGCCGGTGTGGCATACGCCGCCATGGAGCCGATCATCGCCCACGACGCTCCGCTGAGGCTTCCGAGAGTCCAGAAGAACACCGACCGGAGCGTATCCGCTCGAACGAACGTCAGGATGAGCATTACGCAAGCGCTCAGGAAAGCACTCACCACGACTCCAGCGAGCAGGAGCACTCGGGTATCAAGGCGCAAGCCCACTCGTGCAACCTCGAAGACCACCACGATGGCCACGAGAGCCCCCGCCAGGGCCGCGACGGGCAGCGCGAAGTACGCCGAAGCGGAGAGCCCCAGTGCCAGCGAGGTGACCGCTCCGAGCGCCGCGCCCGACGAAACTCCCAGCAGGTACGGCTCCGCAAGCGGATTTCTCAGCAGAGCCTGGAAGACGGCACCGGAAACCGCGAGCATTCCACCGGTAAGGACGCCGGCCACCACCCGAGGCAGCCTCACCCTCCACAGGATCGTGTACGCGGGCCCTTCCTCCCCCCGGAAAGCTTCGATCCAGGCTCCGGGGGGAATCTCGACCGGACCGACCAGCAGTCCGACCGCGACAGCTACGAACAGCAGGCACGTCAAGGCAACAATGGACCACTTCATGGCAGGAGCAGACCCCTTGCCTCGGGGTGCAGCGCGACTGCCAGCAGCCGGGCTGCTTCACCGATTCGTGGTCCAAGCCGGTGAAGCAGGTCCGCCGGAACCGTGAGCACAGATCCGTTCCGAACAGCTCTGAGATAGCTCCAGCCGGGTCTCTCCGATGGAGCGACGCCGCCCACCCCTGCTCCATCGCTCACCGGATGGATGATGACATCCGGATCGCGACCCATGATCGCCTCGAGGCTGACCCGAGGAGCCGGAGCGGACAGATCCCCGAACACGTTACTCCCGCCCGCAATCGTGACCAGCGTGTCCAGGTAACTGCCGGCGCCCGCAGTAAACGCCGGGGGGTAGCCCACATCGTAGAACACTCGCGGACGCGGCGACCCATCAACGGCAATCCGGACCTCGTCCAAGTCGTGCTCGATCGCCTCCCACATCTCGAGAGCCTCGTCTGATCGGTCCACGAGCCTGCCGAGTCGAAGCACGTTCGTTTGAAGATCATCGAGCGTGTTGAACAGGAGCGACACGAATGGAACGTCCAGTCGAGCCATCTCCCTGGCGGCTTCCGCGTTGTCCGATCCGCCGATCAGGATGACGAGGTCAGGGTCTCGCAGGAGAACGGTCTCGATCGATGGCCGAATCGCATCGCCCACGTCGGGTACCGCGAGGACCTCGAGGGGATAATCGTCGTACCTGGAGCGGCCGACGAGGCGGTCTCCTTCGCCCAGTCCGAACAGGATCTCTGTCGCAACCGGCACGAGTGAGACGATCCGTTGCGGCGAGCGTCCCAGCTCCACCACGCGGCCCGCGTCGTCGAGCACACGGATCGGCGAGTCCTGGGCCTGAACACCGGATGCAGCCAGCAACAAGCCGACCACGACGCCGGCTATGGTATCCCACCGCAACAAGAAAACCCGTCCTTTCAGAGAAAGGGCGGGCATGACCGAGCACCACAAATTGTGGCTCGCCCACACCCTTCCCGCGAAGAGCGACATTGGGCAAGGACAGGCCACGTCTCCTGGCTCGAGGCTCCGTCGCCGCCTTCCCGGACCGCAGGTCCAGTGGCATCGTCGCGGCGGAATGGACTGACGGGAGCCATGCTCCCGCATCCATCATCCTCTCACAGTGGCGGGGCCGCGTCGGATTCGCACCGACTTCCATGCGCCCGTCCTTGTCAACTGTTCAGAGAATCATAGGGGCACACCCGAAGGAGCGGCAAGACGCCAGGCGACACCCAAGCCGGCGCCCCTGCAGGGTGCCGGAAAAGCTGCGGGTGCGGCACCGATCAGGAAGGCCGGTGCCTCTGACGGGAGCTCAGCTTCAGCGACACCACTGCCGCGGTCCCCAGCGCCAGGGACACGATAAACCAGATCCAGGCACTGCGCTTCCCTGGCTGCTCGATCGTGGCCCGGACGGAGATCGACGAGCCCGCCGCGAGGTCCAGGCCGCTGAACCTGCGATTATACCAGGGCCTTTGCGTGTGGCTGTGTGTGGCTGTGTGGGGCTGTATTTCCGCGCTAATCCAGACGGGGCGTCTGTGTGGGGCTGTGCTGGAATGTACCCGGCTGCGGGCAAACGTTGCCAAAACGTTGCCAGGCTCGCCCGGCGCTCGCACGGCGGCGGGCGGCATGGTATAGTGTGTAGACTCCGAGGCGAGCCAAGCCGTACCCCCACGACGTAACCCGCCGCAGTCGTAGTAGCTACGCGAGGAAGGTGTAGGATGAGCAGCGAAGAGCTGGCATCTCGCCTGTGCAAGGCAATCCACGAGCGGCGCGTAGTCCGATTCCATTATGAGGGCGGGACTCAAACCGTAGAGCCGTACGCCTACGGCACCATGGCCTCCGGAGAAGAGTGTCTTGCCGGCTATCAGACCGGGGGGTATTCAACAACCAGCGGGCCGTCCGGTTGGTGTCGCTATGAAGTGTCCAAGATAGAGGGACTGATCATCACGGAGCGAGTGGCCGCAGGTTTGCGCCCGGGCTACCCCACCTTCGAAATGTTCGAACGGGTCTTTGCATGCGTCCGCAGTAGGCTAGAGCGTCGCACGGGAATGGACCGACGCAAGAAGCAGATCCGGATCGACTTTTCAGACCGTCGAAAAGGCGGAGATGGAAGAAAAGCAGAGCGGCGAACCAGGAAGGACCGTCGCGAAGGGCACGAGGGCTCAAGGTAACGGACCACCCCCTCGGGCCCGGTTCACGCAGGGCATCCAAACTCACGACTAAGGGGCGGCTCTCGCGGGCTGCCCCTTCTCACATCGGGCGTGACATCCTCCTGCGGGCTGCTCGTACGGCCCGGCCGACCGGGGCTCTTTCACGTCCGTCTGAGGCGTGTCGCGCCCCGTTCACAACTTACGGCGGCGGGCGGGATGAGGACTGGAACCTGCGGGAGCCTTTTACTAACTTGGCTACGAAACGTCGTCCGGTAGACTGGCTCGTACCAGAATAAGCAGGAGGGTAGTCCGATGCGAATGACTCTTCTCATCCTCGCTGTCGTGGCAGCAACGGTGCCCGGAACGGTCATCGCCCAGGAACTGCCGACCGCCACCAAGCATGAGAACGTGAGCTGGGCAAACGTGCTTGACATACAGTTCAAGACGGGCCAGGGGGACGCAGCGCTGGCCATCGTGTACGAGCATTTCCTGCCGATTACCGAAGCCATCGGATGGAACGTTCTGGTCCTGGAGTATCAGACCGGCCAGTGGGATGCTCGATACGTGTTCCCTCTCGCCGATGGCCCGGCGCAGCTTGAATGGGATGTGAGTCCCGTGACGGAGAGCTGGTGGGCGGCGTTCGCCGAGAGCGAGGGAGGCACCGAGGCAGCCATGGCTCTGTGGCAGGAGTACTTGGACAAAGTGGCTCGAACTCGGTCCAATATCATCAAGCAGAGACAGTAATCCACGCCCCCAACAGGCACGAACACACTGGTGACTGACACCGTCCGCGATCTTGAGAGTCGCCGATGCACAGTCCAGACCGACAGCGCCCGGTTGTCTCGCCCAGACTCGAAAGGCGGCACGCCGGGCGCTTCGCTTGCTCGCACGGCGGCGGGCCGGAAGTTAGCCGCTCGTGCACTTCCACCTTGCAGTGATCTTATGTAGATAGGTACATAACGAAGCGGGCTTTCCCTTCCCGCTTCTGAGGTTGTCGTCGTGCTTGTTGTACAGCGTAATCCGGTCCCACCACCGGGCGTCTTGCCCTCGCCCGCCGTGCTTGGGTCAAATCTCAACATCGGAGGCACCATGCACCACCGATCCGTCAGCCTGCTTGTTATACTCACCGCGTGTCTGGGCTTCTCGCCCGTCCAGGCACTCGGACAGGAAGGGGAGAACGCCTACGCCGCGACGATGGTCATGGCTGGGGATCTGGAGTTCACGGCTCTCGAGGTTCCCGGTTTCGACTCCGGGATGCAGATCGCTGGGCTGTACGGAGACTTCACCGCGGAGGGTCCCTATGCGCTCCGACTCTCGTTCCCCGACGGTTATCGTTTTCCCCCGCATTTTCATCCCATGGAGGAGAATCTAACCGTTATTTCGGGCACCTTGCTTCTGGCGATGGGTGACACGGCCGACGAAAGCCGGCTAGTCGGATACGGACCCGGTGACTTCCTTAATATCCCAGCCGAACATCCTCACTTCGGTGGCGCGACGGGCTATACGGTCATCCAGCTTCACGGGATAGGACCGTTCGAGATTATTCTCGTGGAATAAGCTGTCGTTCGCTGAAACCCGTTATACCAAGCGCCCGGTGATCTTGCCAACGCGGCACGCCGGGCGCTTCTGTTTGATAACCGGTTGATCCGTGTCCGTACCCTCCGGGTATGGACGACCAAGAGGACAGGATAGAATAGAGAGAGCCCGCCCCCCGACCGGGGCTCTTTCACGTCCGTCTGAAGCGTGTCGCGGGTGGGCTGCCCTTCCCACGGTCTCGCACTTCCGCGATCTTTGGCCGCATGACCACCCCCGGCTACCAGCGCCTCTTCGCGGAGCTCAAACGCCGCCGCGTGTTCCGCGTGATGGCGGTATACGGCATCGTGGGGTTCGTGCTGCTCCAGATCATGGAGCTCGTCGTCCCCGCGTTGCTGCTACCCGGCTGGACCTACCGGCTCGTGGCGGTGATCCTGCTGCTCGGCTTCCCAGTGGCGATCGTGCTCGCGTGGGCGCTGGAGATGACGCCGGAAGGGGTGCGCCGGACCGCCGAGGCTACGCCGGACGAGCTGACGCAGATCATCACGGCTTCGGCGTGGAAGCGTTGGCCCGCTGGCGTGGCCGCGCTGGTGGGAATGACGGCGCTGCTCGCGGGGGCCTGGTACGCGGGGAGGCAGTCGGCTCCGGCGTCGGGTGCTGATCCGGTGGCAGGAGTCTCGGTGGCATCGATCGCGGTGCTGCCATTCGCGGACATGTCACCTGACAAGGATCAGGAGTACTTCTCCGACGGCATCTCCGAGGAGCTGCTGAACCTGCTGGCGAAGATCCCGGAGCTACGGGTGGTGGCACGAACCTCGTCGTTCTCCTTCAAAGGCAAGGACGTGAAAGTCGCCGATGTGGCCCGCGAACTGAACGTGGCTCACATCCTCGAAGGCTCGGTCCGGAAGGCTGGCAACGAGGTGCGCGTCACGGCACAGCTGATCGACGCGCGCTCGGACACGCACATGTGGTCGGAGACCTGGGACCGCACGCTGGACGACATCTTCGCCATCCAGGACGAGATCGCTGCGGACGTTGTCGAGCAACTGAAGGTCTCCCTGCTGGGCGAAGCGCCGACGGTCGAGGAGACCGACCCCGAAGCCTACGCGCTGTACTTGCAGGCCAGGCAGCTGGGCCGTCTGTTTTCGGCCCAGGGCTTCGAACGATCCATCATGCTGCTCCAGGAGGCCCTCGCGATCGATCCAGATTATGCAGCGGCGTGGACCAGCCTGGCCAATAAGTATCGACTCCAGGCGGCTTTTGCCCAACGTCCGGTAGACGAGGGTTTCCCGCTGGCGAGAGAGGCGGCCAACCGCGCGCTGGAGATCGATCCGGAGAACGCGGAGGCATACGCCGAACTTGGAGTGATCGAGGCGTTATACGACCGCGACCTGTCGGCAGCCGCCCGGCACATGGAGCAGGCGTTGGCGCTGGACCGGGCCGATCCGGACATCCTTGGCGTTGCCGCCGCCGTCGCAGTATCCCTGGGCCGCCTGGACGAGGCCACCGCACTCCGGGAATATGCGGTTGCGCGCGACCCGGTGAACCCCACCGGGCATTCCTGGCTGGGCCGTACCTACCTCTGGATCGGGAGGGTGGACGAGGCTATCGACTCATATCGCACGGCCCTGAGCCTGAGCCCCGAGCACATCGGCACACACGCTAGGATCGGAGATGCGTTGCTCATGAAGGGCGAGCAGGAGGCAGCGTTGGCGGCGATGCAGGAGGAGTCTGACGAGTCGTATCGCATGATCGGCCTGCCCATGGCCTACGAAGCGCTGGACCAAGCGGCCGAATCCGATGCTGCGCTGGCGGACGTGATCGAAAAGCACGAACAAGAAGCGGCCTACAACATCGCGTACGTGCTCGCGTTCCGAGGTGAGGCGGATCGCGCCTTCGAGTGGCTGGATAAGGCCGTCGAGTACAACGATCCCGGCCTGTCCCAGATCGCGGTGGAGAACCTGTTCGCCAACATCCACGACGACCCGCGCTGGCTGCCGTTCCTGGAGAGCATCGGCAAGTCGCCCGAGCAGCTGGCCGCGATCGAGTTTGAGGTGCGGCTGCCGCAGTAGGCGGTCCTTCGCGTTGACAGCCCGTTGATCCGTGCCCGTACCCTTCCGGTATGGACGACTACGAGGCGAGGATCGAAGTGAGATAGCCCGCCCCCCGACCGGGGCTCTTTCACGTCCGTCTGAGGCGAGGATCGAAGTGAGATAGCCCGCCCCCCGACCGGGGCTCTTTCACGTCCGTCTGAGGCGTGTCTCGCTTCAGCTTGCTCGCACGGCGGCGGGCGGTGCGCTAACACATCTGGCTCAGAACCCGTACACTTGGGGTAATCGCACTCCCGCCTTCGCTGAAGACCGTTAGACAGCACCACCATTTTCCTGCTATTCCCT
>Ga0255057_10000034_pt1 | contig 69320 bp, 64 predicted proteins | sample Cases_109_6_MG_FD_189022 | JGI IMG/M metagenome (GOLD analysis project Ga0255057, IMG submission 189022) | Seawater microbial communities from Amundsen Gulf, Northwest Territories, Canada - Cases_109_6 | ecosystem: Environmental > Aquatic > Marine > Gulf | place: Canada: Northwest Territories... | reverse complement strand
GCGACTCCCGCGATCTTCCAGTTACGCACCGGATCGCCAGGACTCATGCGCGCGTCACCTGCGACACCTCGAACGACCGGCGCCTCAGCGTGCGGCCCGTATCCACCTTCACGATGCCGTTCTCGATGCGGATCGGATGGAGGTCCAGGGGTCTCGGAGCCGGCGCGCTGAGCACGTCGCCCCGGATATCATACGCGGACGAGTGGCATGGACAGACGAACTGGCCCTCATCGGCGATCCACGGCACGGTGCATCCGAGGTGGGTGCACTCTCGCGACACCGCCAGGAATCCGCCGTCCGCGAGCCGCGTGAGGTAGAACTTCCCGGCGGGAAAGGCCGTCACCGAACCGAGATCGAATCGATCGACCGGGCCCGCTACGAGGACTCCAGCCGCCTCGGCCGAACCGGACCGGGGACGCAGGAACTCGACGACGAGCCACACGTACTCGGCCAGCGCCAGTCCTCCCAGGCCAAGCCACAGGCGGCCGAGAAACGAACGTCGGGTCGTTTCCGTCTCTTCGCGCCGTGTGCCGGGCGCATCCCGCCGGTCTGCGGTCAATCGACCCTCCTCACGAAGTCCACGGCCACGTAAGCGCCATGCCTTCACCGCGGAACCACACGCCCACGATCGTGAGGATGACGAGCGCCGTGGTCACGAAGGCGAAGGCTGCCTGCAGCACTTCCTGCCGGTTGCCGCCATGCTGTCGTGCAGCTAGGCGGACCACTCCCCACATGACACCGAGGGCAATCACCGCCGGTACCAGCCCTTCCGACACAACCGGCGGAAGCCCGGCGAGCCACCCCGACCAATCGGTCACGTACTCGTCCAGTAGCACCCACAGGGGGGTGAGCGCGAGCGCCGCGACAGCGCCCGCGATGGCCAGCGACCGGCCGGTGGTGGACAGGAACCAGGGACCCTCCAGCGGCTCGTCATACCTGATGTAGGGAATGGCGAGCAAGCCCAGGAGTGCCAGCCCTGGCAGGATCACGACGGCCCATGTGGGATGGAAGTGGAGCAACAGCTCCTGGAGACCGAGAAAGTACCACGGCGCCTTGGCCGGGTTCGGGCTCATTCCCGGGTTCGCCGGTTCGGCCAGGCCCGCGTCGAAAGCCACGGAGATGACCAGCACGGAGGCCACCAGGACGAGGGCCGTGACGAATTCTCTCGCCAGGAGAGAAGGCACGAACAGCACCGTGTCCGGCCGCTCCGCCACCCCCTCGTCGTACGCGCGGGGCACCACCACACCACCCGCCTTGCGCACGCGCCAGAAGTGGAACGCCATTAGCGTCACGAGCGTGACCGGAAAGACCGTCGTGTGGAACGTGTAGAAGTTGATCAGGGTGGCGCTGCCGATCTCCGGGCCGCCCCGGGCAAGCTGTCTCAGTCCGTCCCCGATCGCCGGCACGTACCCGAGCATCGCCGTCACGATCGTGATCGCCCAGTAGGACAGCTGGTCCCACGGGAGCAGGTAGCCCGTGAAGTTCGCGGCGAGGACGACCAGCAGGAGCAGCGTACCGATCACCCAGTTGAACTGCCTCGCCCCGTGGAACGCCCCGGTGAAGAAAGTCCGGAGCAGGTGCAGGAACGTGATGATGACGAGGAGGTTCGCGCTCCAGTGGTGCACGTTCCTGACGAGCCCGCCGAAGCGCACGTCGCGCCGTAACGCCTCGATCGAGCCGTACGCCCTCTCGGGGGTCGGCTCGTAAACGAACATGATCAGCACGCCGGTCAGGATGAGCAGGAGCACGAGGGCAGCAGCCATTCCGCCGAGGCCGAACGTGTGCCGGAACGCGACCGTTCGCTCCGGCAGACGCACCGGCCGCATGTGCAGAACCAGGTGGTTGAGGACGACGCGCTTCCGTTCCCGCTCCGTCCGGGGGGTCAGCGGGATTCGAAAGACCGATCGCCAGATGCGGGTAGCGAGGCCGGGTTTACGTGCCACGAGCCCTCAGATCTCGAAGCCCCAGCGGACGATGAACTGCCACGACCGGTTCTTCAGATCGAGGTTCTGCACCGCAGCGGACAGCCCGTAGGAGTACCGGAGATCCGCCGTCAGGGCGGAGCGCGCCATCTTGTAGGTAAAGCTCGTGCCGAAGGGAATGCTCCATTCCGTGCTGTCGATGGTCCAGTCCGGGACGGCGCTGTCGCAGGACTCCTTCTCGGCATCGCCGCCGCTCACTTCGCATTTCGTCTTGAACGCGAGCGCGATGCCCCCGTACAGATTCCAGTCCCACTTCGGGCTCAGGCCCACGATCAGTTGAGCCGTGAGCGGGATCTCGAAATAGTCGAGGTCCAGGTCGCGGCGGACGCCTTGCACCGTGCCGCTCCCCCCCTTCTGGACCCAGTTCCCCTCCACCTGCAGCCCGAGGTTCGATTGAAACCGGTACATACCCGAGCCGCCGAGGAGTACTCCCTGGTCGGAATCGGTGGCCGTGATCAGGGAGCCACCCATGTTGGAGTAGGTGGCGCCGGCTGCCACGCCAAGAGAAATCTGTCCGTGGGCCGGGGCCGTCCACAGGAACCCTGCAACGATCGTCGTGCACGTCAGAATCCCGATGCGTCTCACGATGCTCTCCTTCCGGTCACTGGGAGGACGGAAGACTTCCGCTCCTCTTCATCCACTCGAATACGGTCCGGCAGGCGCGGCAATAGTACTGGCTCACCGACAATGCGCTCCCGAAGGCGGAGAACTGCTCGGTGTCCGACCCGAGGCAGAACGGGCACTCCACCGCATCGGGCATGGCGGCGTTGTGAAGTGGTGACCCGAGCGACTGACGTGCGGCAGGGTCGGCCATCGCTCAATCCATCAACATGGCGCGGTTTTTGTCGCCGCGGACGGCGGCCAGGGTCTCGGAGTCGAGGCTGCCACCACCCGATCGACGGCGCGAGCCATCCCAATCCAACCAGTCGAGCTCGACCGTGCTGCGCCATGCCCCGCCCTCGTCCTGCTCGGCGAGCCCGAGGCCTGCTTGGTGGACGATCGGACCGACCCGGTCGAGCCACCGGGCGCGCAGCTCGTCCGGTCCGGCATCGGCCACCCCCGCATCTGCAAGCCGCGCGATCAGCTCGCCGTCCGGGACACCGAACCACCTGAGACACGATATCCACACCGGCGTCAGCGCCTCCTCGAGAACCTCGCGGCCCGCGAAGGTCTGGGCTATCCGCGCGATCCAGCCGCGGCCGTGCTCGAAATGAAACCGCTCCTCCTCGAGGACTTTGCGGACCTTGTAGTGCAGGGGCTCGAATCGGCTGTCCTTCAGCGATTCGAATTGAATGGAGAGCGCCGCGTCGAGCAGGAGGTTCAGGACCACGAGACCGGTCCACTCCCCGGGCGGCTCGTCGAGCAACTCGCTGTTCAGGTACTGGTCGGCCTCCCTCTGGTGCTCCAGCTGTCCCGGATCCTCGCCGAAGTTCTTGAGCATCGCGTACAGGATGCGGGAGTGGCCCCACTCGTCCTGCGCCATCGCGGAACACGCGATCCCCGCCTCCAGGGTGGGGGCGCCCAGAAGCCACTCTGCGTACCGCATGCCGAGCAAACGTTTGTTGTCGGCCAGCGATAGCAGGAGGGCTTTGAGGTCCGCGCGCAGCTCTTCGGGAACGTCATCCGCCGTGCGGAACCCCGCGGCGTTGATCGGGCTCATCGGGCCTCCGCCGGACTCAGGGTGAAGGGCTGTTCGTCGCGGTTTACAGCCTCGAACGCCTCGCGCGGCGCCACGATCATCTCGAACCACTTCTGCTCGTCATACGTCTGCCAGGCATAGGCCCGGGCCAGTGCCGGGTTCGGGGCCGACACGGTCCCGATGTGCTCCAGCCGATCTTCCCGCTTCTGGCGAGCGAAGATCTCGTACAGGTGCTCGCCGCTCAGATGACCCATGCTGCCTGCTCTCCTCGCGTCCCGCCCACGGGGCGACACGCCTCCACGGTTCTCAGATCGACACGCCGGCCCGCCGCAAGGCTTCCCGGCCTCTGTCGGTGATACGATCGGTCGTCCAGGGTGGATCCCAGGTGATGCGAACGTCCACTTCGGCGACTCCGGGCTCCTGGAGCAGCCGGTCCCTGACATCCCACTTGATGAATTCGACGCACGGACACGCCGTCGCGGTGAGCGTGATCGCCACCGTTACGCGTGCCCCACCCGTCGGGTCCGGCTCATCGACCTCCACCCCGTACACCAGCCCCAGGTCGACGAGCGAGATCGGAAACTCGGGGTCCGGCACCTCGTACAGGGCGCGCCATGCGCGCTCCTCGAGGTCGGCCGGAGGGGTCTCCCAGTCCGGGACCTCCAGGACGAGATCCGGGTTGAGACCCATCACGTCGGCCAGCACGGCCGAGAAGTCTACACCCCGGTCGATGGGAGACTCGTAGCCCGCATCGGCCGTCGGATCCGCCGCCGGGCCAGGTACAGGCTGCCCCGCACCCGATCGTCTGATCTGAACGAGTCGAGAGCTCATCGTCGTCAGGCTGCCAGGATTCCTTCGACCTGGAAACGGCTGCGCCGGACCGATTCGACGAACTCCTCATTCATCGGTCCCCTGGCGCGCCACCGGTCCCACACAGCGTCCCACGTGATGGTCTCGTCCATGAGCCACACACGCTCGTCCGCGTCCCACGCGATGGGCAACTCGTACTCCAGCTCGACCTCACCCGTCTCTTCGTTCGAGTGAGCAGGCACGCGGACGCCGAGCTGCTCGCACAGCGGCACCACCGCCTTCATCCACGTCGTGCGGAGCTCGTCGTTCGTCATCCCCTTGAGCTTGAAGTCGAGCTGGGCATTGTGTCGCTTTCGATCGTCCGGCAGGCCGAACCACTCGACTCCCATCGGGAACATCCAGTCCACGGCCCGCTGGACCAGGTCACGCCCTTCTCCGCCTGCCTCGCACAGGCGGCGCATCCACACCTCACCGTGCCGCAGGTGGAAGTTCTCCTCCATCCCGACCTTCACCAGCGCGCGCTTCAGCGGCCCGTAGGACGTGTTGCGGTGCACGTCGGACAGCAGCGTGATTCCGGCCCGGTCGTACAGGGCGTTAGCGGTCACGAGCTCGGCCCAGTTCGCGAGCGGCTGATCGAAACCGAACGGGTTCTTGAACTTCTCGGGGGGCCTGTCGTACAGCAGGTAGTCGGTGTCGACGCCGAGATCCTGGAGAAGACGATAGGCGATGTTGGCGTGGCCCAACTCGTCCTGGATGATCGCCGTGGCAGAGACCATCGTGTTCGTCGAAGGAGCGTCCTTGGCCGCCATGTAGTAGGCGGGAGCGCTCATCAGCTCCGTGTCTCCCTGCACCGTCAGCTGCCCGATCAGCGCCTTCTTGTACGTGTCCGTCATGTCGGCTTCGGACTCGACGATGAAGCCTTCCTGGATCTTCCGCTGCAGCTGCTCGTCCGTGTACTGCGCCATTCCATCTCCCACCTGGTGTGACCCGAACCGAGTTCCCGGCCGGCGGACCCCCGTGACACGGGAGGTCCGACAATGTAATGAGTCAGCGCGTCCGGCGTGAAGTCGAGCGGGGCGTTGACCCGAAGATGACCGGAGACACCAATCTACTTCGGCGCGAGAGCATGCCGCACCGACGCTTCCTGACTTCTTGCAGATATGCATGATATATACATATTAATCTGCATGAAAACTACATTGATCCTGAACGACGAACTGGTCCGGGAGGCGCAGCGGCTCAGCGGCCTCAAGGGGAAAACCGCCGTCGTGCACGCCGGGCTCGAGGCGCTGATCGCACGAGAGAGCGCCCGGCGTCTCGCCGCCCTTGGTGGAACTCAGGAGGACCTCGAGCCGACTCGACGTCGGCGACCCTCGTCGTGATACTGGTCGATACGTCCGTCTGGATCGACCATCTTCGGCGGGGGAATCCTGGTCTTGCGACGCAACTCGAAGCGGACCTGGTGTGGTGTCACCCGTTCGTGATCGGCGAGCTGTCCTGCGGCCGGCTCACCGACCGATTGGAGATCCTGTCGCTCCTCAAGGCGCTCCCCCGACCTCCGATGGCGGAGCACGACGAGGTGCTCGAGTTCGTCGATCGCAATGAACTGGCCGGTTCCGGTATCGGGTGGATTGACGTTCACCTGTTGGCCTCTGCCCGGCTGGGCGGCATCTGCATCTGGACGCTGGACCGGACGCTGGACGGCATCGCCCGCAGGCTCGGGATTCGCTTTGAACCTTAGCAGCTTGCTGAAGTCAGAGACCGCCGCCCCAGCGGTACTGGTACAGCAGGATGAGGCTGTCGAAATCGGCGCCCAGCCGGGTAGACGCGCCTCCGATCCAGGCCAGCTTCAGCGAGGCGCGCCGGGTGAGCGGGTAGGCGAACGTGGCGCCGTAGCGCGTGTTCTCCTGCCGCTCGGAGCCCGTGACACCGTCCACGCTGGCTCGACCGCCGGACCCCCATCCACCGTCTACCGCAAGCCACGCTCCTCCATCGAACACGTAGCTGACGCTTCCCTGCAGCGTCCACAGGGGATCCTGCTGGAGGTGTCTGCCCTGCACGTCCGGATTCGCAGTGAACAGCCACACGGAACCGACTCCTTCGAGGTTCCAGTGGCCTAATCTCCGCGAAGCACCGATTCGGGGAATGAACGTCCACCGATTGGTGCCCAGGTTGATGAGCTTCGTGTTGTCATACTGGCCGAGCGGAGCGACTACCCTGAGACTCGCGCCTACGACCGTTTTCTGCCGATAGGTCATGAATCGGGGTATTTCCAGCGCCGGCGCTCCCATGAAGTTGACCGCCAGTCGGACGGACGGGTCACCAAACCCCGTGGCCGAGCGGCTGGTGTCCTGGCCCGCCAGCTTCCCCTCCCAGTCTCCGAACGCGAACGGCACGATGGCGTCGGCTTTGGCGGACATACCGAAGAAACTGAACGTGCGCACGTAGGCCCCGATGATCGAATGGACCTTCCCCGTGCCGTCCTCCAGGGGGATAGACGGGTCGAGGAGCACGTTGCCGAATGAGTAGCCATATCCAAGAGCGGCGAAGTTGACGCTCACAGGTACGGGCGAGAAGGCTCGCGGCTCCAGGTTCTGGGCATGCAGGTCTGGGGCTGAACCGCAAAGGCCCAGGAAGGCGAGCGCGGCGAGAAGGAACAGGCCCCTCCGCACCGCCATCGGTCCTTCACGAGACTCAGTCACCGCGATCACGGAGTGTACCAGATCGGGGACGTGTACCCGCGTTCCTGTGTCGTCATTTCCACCTCGTCCGGCATCTCGATACCGAAGCGGAATGCGTCGTAGGCGGTCCACCGAGGCGTCGGGATCTCGATCACCCGGGCGTAGTAGAAGGCGCGCTCCGAGGCGTCGAAGTCCGGATCCTTCCACACCGCGATGAGCTCCGGGTCGCCGATCGTGTTGAGCCAGGTCGCGTTCTCGACATCGACCGTGTTGCCCACCGGCTGGCGGGCGCGGCCATCGGAACCGGTCTCGCGGCCGTCGGACACGGCCACATCGTACACCCGCTCGTGGAGCTCACCGTCCGAGTCGAGCCACCCCTTGATGATCTGAATCCGGTCGAGGTTGCCCCCATACGGGTCCTTGAGCGCTGCGACGAGGAACGACGGGGCCGTCCCGGAGGAAGAGCGTGAGAGCTCACCGCCCATCGGAACGCCCTTCGAGTAGCCCGCCTGGCCCGGGAACCGGCTGCGGGCGTCCGCTTCCGTGAATTCGAACCCGCCGAAAAAGCGGACCATCATACGTGATCCCGTGGTGGCGTAGACCTCACGGCGCATCATGGCGTCCCAGAGCGACTTACGGGTATTCTCAGTCGCCCACACGGCTGCGTAGCCAGACGACACCAGGTCCCAGCCCATGAAGGCCAAGCTTCCGTCCGGCGCCCCGATCGAGACGTGGTCGGCGCGCGCCGGACTGGGCTCGTTCCCCGAATGCTTGCCGAAGAAGTTGTCTTCCTCCACGGCCGGCAAGGACGTGTGCGAATCCGTAGAACCGATCATGCCGAACTGGAAGGGGTTCACACCGATTGCCGATTCCAACTGGAGGCCCAACTTGAGCGCCGAGCGTCCATATTCGTACTGCAGCATCTGCTCGGTCTTGGCCTGGCTCAGGTTGAGGTTGCCGAGGTCCCAGTTCTCGTAGTCGGCAAACTCGTCATCGGGCGAGAGGAACGGGTGGGCTTCCCCGTCTCCCTTGATCTGCGTGACCTCGTACAAAGGCTCCCAGCGCTGGCGAGTCTCAGCGTAGGCGCGCGTGAGCGGGTTTCCGTCCAAGTCGTTCGTGTCGAACATCATGCCGTTCGACAAGTTTCCGTTGTGCGCGATCGCCAGGACCTTCCCCCCGGATTTCGCTTCGTAGTCGGCCATGTAGACCCACAGGTCCTCGGGATCGATGCTCATCTCCGTCGTCATGGGCAGTTTCTGGGAAGCTCGGGAGCCGCCGTCCCGGTAGACCAGGACCCGGTGCAGGTTGTTGCCCGGGGGCGCCAGCGACGTCCACTCGTAGCCGATAAACGCGGTGAACACACCGGGGTCGTTGTAGCGCTCGGCCGCCTCGATGACATCCTCCCATACGGGCCCTATGGATGCCGGATCGTTGATCGGAAAAGGCATCTCGCCGCGAGAGAACAGGTCGATGAGCTCGAGCGTCGCCTCCACGGCCGCCTGGCCGCCGGCGTTGAATGCCTGATTCCAGCGTCGGGCGACTTCGCTCTGCATCAGGGTGGGGTCGCCGCCCACGATCTTGGCAAACATTCCATAGCCGTCGGAGTGGTCCGCGACCACCATGAAATCGAGCGGGCGGGAGAGGCGGGCACGGACGCCCGTCGACGAGACCACTTCTTCCCCGAGGGCGAAACGGTAGGCCTCGTCCAGGCCGAGCCGATTGCCGAACATCCCGGCGTCCACCGAGAGGTTCGTATGCAGGTGCGTGTCTCCCCAGAAGACCTGCGTCGGGTACGCACGCCCGGCGTACGGTGAGTACTCGGGGTTCTTCAGGGTGCCGGCCGCGAATTCCTCGGCATTGCCGAAGTCCTGGGCCGCCGCGGGAAGGGCGAGAAACAGAGAAACGAGAGACATAAGTACCGTCTTCACAATCACGTATCGCATGGAAGTACCCTGTGCTGGAGGTGGTGAAAGTCCAGGCTTCATACTAGCGCGTTGAGGGGCGTCGGCCCAGCAGACCTGACCCGCGTCGAGGTCACCCCAGACGCGCATACTTAGCGCAGCACCCGCGTCTCGATAGCCGCCTCGTCGATTTCGATTTCGTATCTCTCGCTCAGGCCCTCGTACAGCGCCTCGTTCGCTCGGTCTCGCCGCATCCGATTGAAGTCGTTCACCAACCGGTCCCGGACTTCTCCGTACTCCGGGAGCCGGCTCTCGACCCTGTCGGTGATATGCACGAGATGAACGCCGTAGCCCGAGAGCACGGGCCCGTGCCAGCCAGGCTCCAGCTCGAACACCTCCTCGGCGAACGCCCCCCCGAACGCCTGCTGGACCTCTTGAGGGGTCCGCAGCGAGTAGTCGTACGCCAGCATGAATCGATCGCCACGCTCCGGCGCCGCGATGGGTTGAGGGGTCTGGGCCCGGATCTCGGCCAGCACGAGTTCGGCGTCCTCGAGGGTTGTCTCTTCTCGTCGGTCGGCGTTGAAATAGACATGACTGAAGCTGATGCGTGGCGGAACACGGTAGTCCTCGCGGTTCTCGTCAAAGAATGCGCGCAGCTCCTGATCTGTGGGGTCCGCCAGGAGCGCCAGGTCCTGCGACAGCAGCTCCATCTTCTGCACCATGCGGCGGCGGACGACCACATCGTTCAGGTCGAGACCCATGGCCTGCGCCTCACGGTACAGCACCTCCTCGCGAACGCGGGCATCGACCAGGCCACGCAAGTCATCCGCAGTCGGCGGACGCTGCCACTGGCGCCCCCACCGGTCCGCCAGGAGCTCGATCTCCGACTCGTTGATCACGATCCTACGGGCCTCATCCACGGCGAAGAGATCGCTCACGACCGCGTAGGTCAGGAACAACACGGCGCCGATGATCGCGAAGTGTACGAGAGGCTCCCGCAGCCATTTCATCTGAGTCGCTCCTGCTCGAGGACCTCGATCGAACGGATCTTCCAGGTCCCGTCCACGGGTTCAATGCCCACGCGGGCGTCATACCGGTTCTGCCTGAAGTGCCTGTGCCCGAAGTGCGTCACCATCCCTCCGACGGTCCACTCCCCGCGAACCGAGAAGCCGTTCCCCGCACGCTCGATGTCGCTGGCTTGGCGCACCTCCACGGTCTCCACCCGGGCCTGTGCTCCGCCCCTTTCCTCCACCTCGAGCGCCCTGCGCTGCTGCAGGTAGACATCGGTCAGGGTCTCCCCTGTCACGCTCACGGCCAGCCGATCGTAAATGGCCTCCTCCTCCTTGAACTCGAGCGCCCGGTACACGTTCGGGAGCAGACCCGAGAGGATACGCCGGGCCTGGCGTTCCGAGGGTACCCTGCCGGCCGACCCGGGCACCGCGACCGCAGTCTGTACCACCGGGCCCACGACGATTGCGGCCGCGAGCGCTATTCGGGCGAGGGCGACGGAAGCCGGGTGCCTCCGACCTCGTAACCCGGAGAAGAACAGAATCGCCGAGATGAGCAGAAGCGGCAGCGAGAGCAACGGAATCGGAATCCTCGCCGGCTCGACCTCGACGGCGGCCACACTCGGAATCGGGTCTTCGACGAGCGCATTCTCCCACTCGATGGAGGCCTCCGAGGGGGTCAGAGTCGCAGACGACGTGTTCTCCGGATCGATGACCGTGGTGGGCAGATCCGTAACCATCTCCGGGAACGGATCCCACGCCAGAACGACGTGCTCTGGCATGCCCCCGGTCGGGTAGGTGACCACCACGCCGACCACGGCTTGCGCGACGTCTTCGGGCACCGGGCTGGGACGCGGCAGAGCGCCGGTCGGATCGACCATCATGAAATCGGCGCGCCGCATGACCGGGTCCAGCGCTGATCCGTCGACGACCACGCGTGTCCGCCCGAGGACCAGCCGGACGAGACTGTCGGTGACGGACTGCTGATCCTCGATGCCGAGCGTCGATTCGGGGTCGAGTCCGAGCACTGGTGACAGGCCACCCAACCGGAGCATGACTTCGTGCCTGACCTCGAACGGTTCCACCGCCAGAAAGCTCTGTATCGCAGCGTCGGGAGCCGACGGAGCGAGACGCTGCGAAGCCGCGGGGCCGGCGGCCGACGACGACGACCCCTGCCCCAGGATGCTCGCGGAGCCAGTAGCCGAAGCGGAAGACACCTGTCCCCCGAATGCGATCGACAGGGCGAGAGCCATTCCCGAGGCTCCGGCAGCGTACGCCAATCCCGTCCGCGCTCGTCTACCGGCAAGTGGCCGAGCCGCCAGCCGGAGAAGCGCCACCAGCCCGGCTACTCCGAGCAGGTGCACCGCGTCCATCCCGAGCGTTGCGACGACCAGCGAGCCGAATCCGGGCCCGGCGCCGAGTCCCTCCGCGAGCAGGCGGCCGAGGCCGAGGCCGTGAACGAGGCCTGCTGCGGAGACGAGCGCCTCCAGGCTCCTTCTCTCTCCGGGGCTTCGCAGGGCCTCGCGCGCGAGGAGGGCTACCCCGATGGCCAGGCCGATCTCCGCCGGGCCCGCCGGTAGACTGGTGCCGACAGCGGAGGAGAGAGCCACTGCCGTGAGTTGTCCGAGCGTGAAGAAGGTGACGAGTCGAACGGGCAGCGCGAGCCCCCCCATAAGGGCCAGGACGAGAACGAGCCCCAGGTGAATCCAGCTGCCGATCGCGTGCGCGGCACCGGCCACCACGGCGCGCTGCGCCCCGAGCACGGGATCAGGCGGCGCGGTCCCTTCGGGCACGCGCCACGTTCCCTCGCCCGGTGAGAAGACATGGGCGAAGCGGTCGCCAGAGAGCAGATCCACCCGGATCACGGTGGTGAGCGATAGGTCCGGGAACGGGTACCGGATGCCGACCTCCTGTCCGGCCAGGCTGGCGTCGCATCTCCAGTCCCGCGAAAGGAGCCAGGCGCCGGGCTGGTCCACTACGGACCTCTCTCCGACGGGCCGGCAGGTCTCCGGCAGAACGGGTGTCGGGACGGCCCGGGCGGGCAGGGCCTTGGGCACTCGCCACTGCACGGCGTACAGCCCCGGCGATTTCTCGGTGACCTGCATGTGAGCAGGAGGACCGACGTCGGCGAGAGCCAGGACGGGAACGAGCGCGAGGACGGCGAGTCCGACGCCGAGACCCAACTTCCTCACGGCATCTTCACGCGCGAGTCCCCGGAAGGAGATCGATCGGAAGGACGAGGCGGGGGTCGCCCCCCGCCTCGCCGCGGCCTGCTTCAATCCGTCAGCCGAACGACTACCCGGTCCAGCTCTCCGGTATACGGGAAGTGGTTGGTGACGTTGTACTTGTCGCTCACCGGCGTACCAGCGTCGATTCCCACGTCGAATGTCTCCGAAAGCGAGAACGTCGACACGTGCATCTCGGGCATGTAAACCTCATCCACTTTCTCGCCGTTGATGTAGAGCTCACCGATTCCGCCAGGGATGCCCTCGGTGGTCCCGCCGTCCTCGATGAAGTTGAACCGGATGTCCACTTCACCGCTCGGCAAGGGCGGAGACTCGAGGCTGTAATAGAGCCCGTGGTAGTAGTTGTAGTCGTAGTAGACCCTGTTGTCCTGGACGAATAGCGTGTAGCCGCCGGTGAATCCTCCGCAGGCGACGATCACGCCTTCCTCGCCGCCCGTGAGTTCGACGGTGGTCTCAATGCTGTGCGAACGGCCTTTCACGGGTGCCGACGCCTTCTCGGCGATCCGCCGGGCGCCCGGGTCGTAGTAGACGAATTCCGTGCGGTCGCCGAACAGCCGGTCCTGCTGCTTGGCGATTCGCTGGAGCATGTCGTCGTACAGTGGGAAGACGTTGTTCTCCCACGCCAATTCTTCCCAGCGCGCCTTGAGAGCGTCGAGCTTCTCCGGGTTCTGGTCGGCCAGGTCAACCGCCTCGGAGAAGTCCTCGTTCAGGTTGTACAGCTCCCACACATCGTCCTCGAACGGGGCCGTCACGTTCACGTTCCACGGCATCCGCCCGGCGTGGATCGTGACCGCCTTCCATCCGTCCTGATATAGCGCCCGGTTGCCGAACAACTCGTAGTACTGCTCGGGATGATTGGTCGGCGCGTCGGCGTCGTTGAAGGAGTAGGCCATGCTCACGCCATCCAGCGGCATCTGCTCGTGGCCGTCGAGCTCCTCGAAGAACTCGGTGCCGGTGACGTCCATGATCGTAGCGCCGATGTCGATGATGTGGTGGTACTGGCTACGGACCTCACCTTTTGCCTGGATGCCCGCCGGCCAGTGCACCACCATCGCGTCCTGAATGCCGCCGCGGTGGACAATCTGCTTGAAGTACTGGAAAGGCGTGTTGCCAGCGAGTGCCCAGCCGGCGTGGAAGTGCGGGTAGGTCGTCGGACCGCCCCAGTCCTCATAGTGGCTCATGTTGGCGTCGAAGGGCGTCTGAAGTCCGTTGAGTACGTAGGTCTCGTTGAAGGTGCCGGCGAGTCCACCCTCGCCCGACGAACCATTGTCCGAGGTCACGAAGATGAGGGTATTCTCCAGCTGCCCCGTGCGCTCCAGAACTTCGAGGATCCGGCCGATCTGCTCGTCCACGTGAGTGAGCATGGCCGCGAACACCTCCATCTGCCTGGCATACAGGCGCTGCTCGTCCGGCGTCAGGGTGTCCCACGCGGGGATTTCGGCGGTGCGCTCCGTGAGAAGGGTCCCCTGCGGGATGATCCCGAATTCAAGCTGCCGCTCGTGGATGATGCGCCTGGCCTCGTCCCAGCCCATGTCGAACACACCCTTGTAGCGTTCGATGTACTCGGGCGGCGCCTGGTGCGGCGAGTGCATGGCCACCGGAGCCCAGAACATCATGAACGGACGGTCTGGCGACACCGACACGTGCGAGGTGATGTTGCGGATGGCCTCGTCGGCCATGGCCTCGCTCCAGAAGTAACCCGGCTCGTCCATCCAGTCTTCGATCGGGTAATGGTCGCGCCACACTAGAGAGCGGTAGTTGTCGGCATCGGCAGCCATAAATCCGTAGTAGTGGTCGAAGCCCTCGCCGCTGGGCCACCGGTCGAACGGACCGATCTCCGACACCTCGTACAGGGGCGTGTGATCCCACTTGCCGATCGCGTAGTTGACGAAGCCTGCCTTCTGCAGGTGCTTCGCCACGGACTTGCCCGACTCCGGCGGGAACGCGTTGTAGCCCGGGAACCCCATGGCGGTCAGCGAGTGCGAGCCGAGTCCGATGCGGTGGTGGTTCCGCCCGGCCATGATCGCGGCCCGTGACGGTGAGCACAGCGCCGTGGTGTGGAAGTTGTTGTAGCGCAGTCCGTTATCGGCGAGGGCATCGATGTTCGGCGTGTCGATCAGGCCGCCGAAGCTCCCGATGTGGCCAAAGCCCGTGTCGTCCAGCAAGAGAATGACGACGTTCGGCGTGCCAGGTGGCGGCTTCGGCGTCGACGGCCACCACTCTTCCGATTCTTCGTAGGATTCGGCGATTTTCCCCTCGAACTCCTGGCCGTACCTGGCGAAGGCCTCCGACTCCTGCTCGTCCTGTGTCCGCCCCGTCGGCGCGCAGGCACCGATGGCAAGGATGACAAGCGTCACGGCTCCGCCGATCGACAGCTTCTTCCACATGGGTCCGTATCCTCTCTTGTCGGTTTCCGTCTGCTACGGCGTGTACCAGATGGGCGACGTGTAAGCACGCTCCTGCGTGATCATCGGTACCTCATCCGGCATCGTGATCCCGAAGCGAGCCTCTTCGTATGCCGTCCAGCGAGGCGTTGGGATCTCGAGCACACGCGCGTAATACACGGCCCGTTCCGATGCATCGAAGTCCGGATCCTCCCAGACACCGATCAACGTCGGCGAACCGATCGCGTTGGACCAGGTCGCGTTGTCCAGGTTGACCGTGTTCCCAACCGGCGGCAGCTTGCCGTCCGATCCCATCTCCCGGCCGTCGGACCACACTACGTCGTAGATCCTCTCCTGTCTCTCGCCGTCGGAATCGAGCCACCCTTTCACGATCTGGATGCGATCCAGGTTGCCCGACAACGGGTCCTTCATCGCGGCAACGAGGAGCGTCATCGACTTGCCTTCGGGGGCCGACCGCAGCGTTGCCCCCATAGGCGCGCCCTTCGCGTATCCGATGGTCGCCGGGAGGCTGGTCTCCGCGTCGGCCGGAGTGAAGTCGAAGCCGCCGAAGAAGCGCACGGTCATCCGCGGCCCCGTCGTGGCGTACGTCTCCTTGCGCATCATGGCGTCGAAGAGGGCCCTGCGGGTGTTCTCGGTCGCCCACACGGCGGCGTAGCCGGACGCCACCATGGACCAGCTCGTGTACTCGACGTCGCCCATCTTCGCCATCGGGTGCAGGTATCGCTCAGGGCTGGGCTCCACGCCGGAGTGCTTGCCGAAGAAGTTGTCCTCGCCAGCCGTCGCGAGTCCGGTGTGACTGTCGGTCGAACCGATCATGCCGAACTTGTACGGGTTGACCCCGAGCTCGGCCTCGGCTTGCAGGCCCACCTGGAGACCCGAGCGGGCGTACTCATACTGCAACATGTCGTTCTCTTTCATCTCGCTCAGGTCGAGGTTCCCCTGGTCCCACGTCTCGTAATCCGCGAACTCGTCGTTGGGCGACAGGAACGGGTGTGCCTCGCCGTCTCCCTTGATTTGAGTCGCCTCGTACAGCGGTTCCCAGCGGGCGCGGGTCTCTGCGTATTCGAGGTCGATGGGCTGCCCGGTGAACGACTCGATCCACGGGAACATGATGCCGTTGGAGAGGTTGCCGTTGTGGGCGATGGCCAGCGCTTGGCCCCCGGTCCTGTCCTCGTACATCTGTAGCCAATTCCACAGGTCACGGGGATTGTCGCTACCCAAGGGCTTCAGCGTCGTGTACGGTTCCACCATGCTCGCCTTGAAACCGTCGTCGCGCATTATCACGACCCGGTGCAGGTTGGCGCCGCCCGTGTTCGAGGTCCATTCGTATCCGATGAACGCCGTGAAGTGCTTGGGATCGTTGTACTCTTCGGCCGCGTCAATCGCGACCTCCCAGGCGGAGCGGAAGGCCGCCGTGCCCGGTACGGAAGCGAGAGCAGGGGGAAACGTGTTGTTCGAGAACGCCTGGATGACCTCCACCGCGGCCTGGACCCCGCTCTGGCCACCCTCCTGGACCAGGTCGTACCACCGCCGGCCCGTCGGATCGGCCAGCATCTCGCGATCGCCCGCATAGAGCTTCGGAAAGAAGCCCATGTTGTCGGAATGGTCGGCTACGACTAGAAAGTCGAGCGGGCGGTCCAGACGCACCGGCTGGCCAGTCGAAGAGATCACCTCGTGGCCGAGCGCGAACCGATAGGCGTCCTCCGGCATCAGCCGGGCCCCGAACGCGCCCGCGTCCATGGACATGCCGGTATGCAGGTGGGTGTCGCCCCAGAATACCTTGTCCGGGAAGTTGCGGCCCGCGTAGGGGGAGAAGTGGCCAGAGGGCGGAAAAGCGCTCTCGGCATCCTCGGTCGGAGCGGGAAGTCCGGGGGAATCCTGCGCCAGAACCGGCGCGGCGAAGGCCGTGGTCGCAAGAAAGACGGCCGCTACGCTTGCTGAGATCTTCATCATGGTTTTCATGCTACTCCTCATCGGGGTTTGAATCTTCGCTCTCCGCCCGCGCCTTCTCGACCACGCTGCCGAACTTCTCCCGCAGCGACCCGCCGAGCACTCCGAGGTGCTCCCGGATCTCACCCATCTGCTCGCCGAGCTTGTGGCTGAGATCTTCCATCGAGTCGCCCATCCCCGTCTTCATGAACGGGTACTTGAAGTCGGTCGGTGGGACAAACGTCTCCTTGATCGACCGCGGCGACACCCAGCGCACCAGGTTCAGGAAGGAGCCGGCCTTGTCGTTGGTGCCACTGGCGCGGGCGCCACCGAACGGTTGCTGACCGACGACAGCGCCCGTTGGCTTGTCGTTGATATAGAAGTTGCCGGCCGCGCAGCGCAACGTGGCCATGGCCTCCCGGGTCGCGGCGCGATCCCGCGAGAACACGGCCCCGGTGAGGGCATATGGAGACGTCGTGTCCACGATATCCAGGGTCTCGGACCATTTCTCCGCCGGATACACGTGGATCGTGAGCACCGGTCCGAAGATCTCCTCGCACATCGTCTTGTAGGACGGGTCGCTCGCGAGGATGACCGTCGGCTCGATGAAATAGCCCTTCTCGTCCGAGTACCCGCCACCGAACAGGATCTCCGCGTCGGCCGAGGCCTTCGCGTGCTCGATGTAGCCCGTGATGTCCTTGAATGCGGCTCCGTCGATCACGGCACACACGAAGTTCTCGAAATCACACGGGTCGCCCATCTGGATCTCGGCGATCATCGCGCCGAGCTTCTCCTTCGCCTCCGGCCACATCGTGTCTGGAATGTACGCGCGCGAGGCGGCACTGCACTTTTGTCCCTGGTACTCGAAGGCGCCCCGCACCATGCCCGTCACGACCACGTCGACGTCCGCCGAGTGGTGCGCCACGATGAAGTCCTTCCCCCCGGTCTCACCCACGATCCGCGGATATGAACGATAGTTCTCCAGGTTCTCGGCAACCTTCTTCCACAGAAGCTGGAAGATCTCGGTCGACCCCGTGAAGTGAATCCCCGCGAGGTGCGGGCTCGCCAGGAGCTTGTCCGTGATCTGCGCCGAATTGCCGGGCAGGAAGTTGATGACGCCGGCCGGCAGGCCAGCTTCCTGGAGCAGCCGCATCAGATAGTACGAGCTGAACAGCGACGTCCGAGCCGGCTTCCAGATCGCCACGTTCCCCATGAGCGCCGGAGCCGTCGGCAGGTTCCCCCCGATCGACGTGAAATTGAAGGGGGAGATAGCGTACACGAAGCCCTCGAGCGGCCGGTAGTCCGTCATGTTCCAGATGCCCGGCGACGAGATCGGCTGGTTCGAATACAGATCGCGCGCGTACTCCACGTTGAAGCGCCAGAAGTCGATGATCTCACACGAGGCGTCGATCTCGGCCTGGTAACACGTCTTGCTCTGGCCGAGCATCGTCGATGCGTTCAGGATCTGGCGCCAGTCGCCGGCCAGCAGGTCAGCGGCCTTGAGTAAGACGGCGGCGCGGTCGTGCCACGGCCAGTTCGACCACTCCTTCCAGGCCTGCGTGCACGAATCGATCGCCATCTGAATGTGCTCGTCGGTGGCCTTGTGGTAGTGCGCCAGGACGTGCGCGTGATCGTGCGGCATCACGACGTCCCCCGTATCACCGGTCGTGTAGTCCACCCCCCCGATGATGATCGGGATCTCGATGACCTCCGAGGCCATTCGGTCGAGTTTCTTTTTCAGGTCGGCGCGCTCTGCGGAGCCGGGCTCGTATCCCCACACGGGCTCGTTCACGGGCGTCGGGGGGCGCAGGTCGCCCTCGATCGTCATTCCGGGTCGCATATCCATGCTCATCGCTTAGTTCTCCGTCGGTTTCAGTCTGGATCGGTCCTTCGCCGGAGCGTGCTCGATCTGCTCTGCATCGCCCCGTTGGAATCATTCCCACGTGTCATGTGGCGGGCGGGAACGCGAGTAGCGTTCGCAGGGTTCATCCTGACCGCAAGACGGTTATTATTCATGGATTCGGGCCGCCCGGCGGCCCCATATCCTACTGGTTTTGCCACCTCGAAGCTACCGCGAGGGGATGACGATATGACGACGATCAACGAGACTCGGGCAGCGGCCCCGGAGAGCCTCGAGACTTGGTGGAACGAGGGCTTCACGTGGGACCGCTACCTGGCCGATGAGATCGTGGAACACCGCGAGCTCTGGCAGGGCATTTACCGGAAGAGCGTGACCCCCGACTGGGCCCTGGCCGAGATCGAGGAGAAAGGACGAGACTGGAAGCTCATCGCCATCGCGGAGGACTGGTGTGGAGATGCATCCAACCTGGTTCCGATCTTCGCCCGGCTCGCTGAGGCCTCGCCGCGGATCGATCTCCGCATCGTGAAGCGCGACGAGCATCCCGGGCTCATGGACATGTATCTCACCGACGGCAGCCGGTCGATCCCGATCGTGGTGATCATGGACGAGGCCTTCCGGCCCGTGGCTCATTGGGGTCCCAGGCCCTTGGAGTTGCAGAAGTTCGTGATCCGGGAGAAGCGTGCCGGCGAGAGGCCTAATGCGGAAATCTACAAGGACGTCAGGCGCTGGTACGCCAGGGACCGGGGGGAGACGACGATGCGGGAGCTGCTGACGGTCATGGCGGAGGCCGGCTGACACGGGAGGAAGGATCATGCACGGGATGACACCCGACCCTGGCACGCGTCGGGCCCGACCCATCGCTTGCGCCGCTCTCGCAGCGTTGCTGCTGACCACTGGCACGCTCACGGCGCAGACCTCGGAACGGCGGGTCGAGGAGGCCGCCGAAAGCGTCGATCGGGCGCGGGCGGAGCACGTCGATATCATCTCACCCGGCAACTTCGAGCGAGCCGCCCGGGAGGTGACGGAGGCGCGTCAGAAGCTCGCGGAGGGCGGTCGCATAGACGACATCGACCGGCGGATCCGGGAGGCATACAAGGAGCTCGACAAGGCCACCGCACTGGCCGAGGTCGGCAACGTGATCCTGGCCGATGCCCTGACAGCCCGCGGGAACGCCCTGGCGGTCAACGCACCCGAGTACGCGGAGAAGGACTGGGAGAAGGCGGAGAAGACGGCCCGGGAGGCGGGCCGCAGGCTCGAGAGCAATGACCAGAACGGGGCCAGAGAACGCGCCGCGCGAGCCGAGAGTGAATACGGGCGGGCCGAGCTGAACGCGATCCGAGCTGATCTTCTGGGGCAAGCCCGCGAGCTGCGTGACGAAGCGCTCGAGGCACGGGCCGACCGTCGCGCTCCCCGGACGCTGACTCGTGCCGATTCGCTGCTGAACGCGGCCGAGGTGATCCTGGCCGGGGATCGTTCGCGCACGGCCGACGCCCGTGACCTGGCGACCGCAGCCACCTTCGAGTACCGCCGCGCGGCACGGCTGGCCGAAGTGGCGGATAGCGTGGACCGGAACCGTGTCACTGTCGAAGACCTCGCCCTGCGGGCCGAAGCTCAGGTCGCACGCCTGGCCGACGAGCTGCGCTTCGAGCCCGAGTTCGCCGTCGGAATCGAGCCGGTGGTGGACGAGGCCCTGGTGGCGATCGAGAGCCTGTACGGGGAGCGGGACGGGCTGCAACGGGACCTCGAAACACGAGGGCGGGAGATCTCGAGACTATCGGCGCAGGTGGACTCGATCGACGGCCGCCTGGCGGAAATCGAGCAGCGCGAAGCCACCGTGGCCGCCGAGCTGCGCGAGCGTCAGCGACATGAGCGGAGGCTCCGGGAAGTGCAGGCAGTGTTCTCACCCGAGGAAGGCGAGGTCCTCCTCGGAGAGAATCGCCTGATTCTGCGCCTGGACGGCCTGACTTTCGCCTCCGGATCGGCCGAGATCCGCCCGGAGAACTTCTCTCTCCTGACCAAGGTGCAGCGGGTGATCCGCGAGTTCCCCGAATCGAGGATCACGGTCGAGGGACACACGGATTCGCAGGGCAACGAGGCCATGAATCAGGATCTCAGCCGGCGGAGGGCGATCGCCGTGCGCGAGTATCTGCTCGCCAACATGGCGATCAGCGCCGACCGGATCAGCGCCGTCGGGTACGGCGAGTCGCGGCCCGTGGCGCCCAACGACACGGAGCGGGGCCGGACGCAGAATCGGCGCATCGACGTCACTCTGTCACTGGATTAAGAGGCTGTACAGGAATTACAGCAATCCAGACCTGAGCTTGAAAGGCGGCTTCCGGTGAGGACAGGCGAACCCGTGTCCTCGTCACGTTTGTCGGGCCGACCCGTGTTGGCCGGGGCCGTGTACGGCGCGGCATATGTACCCGGAGCACCGACCCCCGCCCTCGTGGCCGTCGGGCCGAACGGGACCGACTGGTCGGCCGACGAGGGCCTCACCTGGTCGTCGGGGGACACCGCCAGCTATTGGGGGCTGGACATCGCCAGACCGACCGCCGGATGGCTGGTCGGTCTGGCAGGACGCATCGTCCGTATCTCGTTCGAATAGAAGCAGCTTCGGCCATCGACGGCTGCCCTTGAGGTGCTGAGCAACGAAACATCCGCCGCCCGGCTCTCGTAATGGGAGCCAACGATCGGACAACTCGTGATGTCCAAGCGATTAGAAGGCGATGGGAGGCCGTCGCCGCGCCCGCGAGGGGCCGATGAGGAGGCGTGCAATGATGATCGGGCGAGTCGAGATAACCGAGATCCTGGGGATGGCGGGGATTTGCGCGATCCTGCTGTTCACGGGATTCAGCGTCGGAACGCTGGAAGGAAACGTGGACCCGGCCGGGGCCGTGTCCGTCGAAGTCAAGGCTCCTGAGCTGCCAGCCGCGATCGGACTGCCGGACGAAATCCGGCTGGAGATTCCGGACCTCGAGCGGCCACTGCATCGGTTACCTCCGCTCTAGGTGCGTCGACTTCCGCTCGGCACGCCAGCCGGAGGCGTGACCGTCAGTCGCCCGTACACCTCCGGCCGCCGATCCGCCACGTAGTCGTACTCGTACTCCCCATCCTTCTCCACGACCCGGTTGGCGTCAGCCGCCGCGAGGTCGAACTCGACGTGCATGAGCCCCGGACCATCGCCGAGTGCCGCCACGATCTCTCCGCGGAAATCGGCCGCCACGCTGCCGCCGTGAAACACGACGCCCTCTTCGACCCCGACCCGGCTCACGGCCAGGTAGTTCACGTGGTTCTCGTACGCCCGGATCTGCACCTGCTCGCGCTTCAGGCGGAGGTTGGGCCAGTTCGTGGGGAGCAGGATCAACTGCGCGCCGGCCAGTTTCAACGCGCGCGCCGATTCCGGAAACGTCCCGTCGTAGCAGATGTTGAGACCCAGACGGCCCACGGGAGTCTCGAACACAGGAGGCGGCTCGGTACCGGGTGTCGTGAAGCGGTCCACCCCGAGGCACAGCGTATGAAGCTTACGATAGATGCCTACCGGACCGTCAGGCCCGACCAGGAACAGCGAGTTGCGCAGCAGGTCGCCGTCCCTCTCGATCGCCCCGATGACCGTCCACGCGCCCGCCTTGCGGCAGGCCTCCGCGACGCTGGCCAGCTCGGGGCCGTCGGCGCGGATGGCCGCTGACCTCGCGGACTCCTTGTCGTGGAATACGTAGCCCGTGAGCGACGCCTCCGGGAACACGACCAGCCGGGCTCCCTCCGCCACCGCGGCCGCGAAACCGGATTCGAACATCCTGACGTTGGCTTCGAGGTCTCCGCGTCGTGGCGCCATCTGCACGCCGCATACCGGTACCATCAAAAGGCTGCTAGTCCTCGGAGAACGTCGTGATGATTGCGAGACCGGCCCCCAGAACGAGAGCGCCCAGAGCGAGGCCCAGGCCGACCCACCGACCGACCTCCGCCTCAGGGGTGCTCTGGCCACGTCGCCACGGCCGCGCGATCTCGTTCCTCAGCGCCCGCGTGCGGTTCCGCACGGCCCAGGTAGCCAGTTTCGCCAGACTCTCGTCTTCTTCTCTCTTCCGGAACATGCTATCAACCCGAGGTTGGCATGGATCCTACGAAGTCCTCACCACCGTCCACGCGAATGACGTTGCCTGTCATCCAGGCCGTGCCGTCGGCCGCCAGGGCGACGATGCATCGGGCCACGTCCTCTGTGGTGGTGAGCCTTCCGTAGGGGTTCTGTTGCCTGGCTTCCTCGATCATGTGCTCCGCGCCGGGGATCTTCCGCAGGGCGGGAGTGTCGGTGACTCCCGCCCGGATCGCGTTGGCCGTGATCCCGTGGGGCGCGAGCTCCAGGGCCAGCTGCCGGCAGTGCGACTCCAGGGAGGCCTTGGCCGCTGACACCGCCCCGTATGACGGAATGACGCGATCTCCGCCCGAGCTCGTCATCGCGTAGATGCGGCCGCCCTTCCCCATGAGTTCCCGTCGAACCAGGCCCTGCGTCCAGTACACGAGCGTGTGCGCCATGACGGTGAGCGTCATGTCCATCTGCTCCATCGTCATCGAGGCCGCTGTATCCTCCGCCACGAAAGGCCTGAGAGTACCGAAGGCCAGCGAATGGAGCAGCACTCGGATCGAGCCGGGCTCGACCCGGTCGGCGATCTCGTCCAGCACCTGGTCACGCTTCTCGACGCTGGCCGCGTTGATGTTGAAGAACACGGCCTTCACGTCCTCGGTCTCGATTTTGGCGCGAATCTCAGCCACGTGCGCCAGGCCGGCTCGCCGGTCCAGATGGACGCCGAAGATGTCGTAGCCCGCTCTGGCAAACTCCCGCGCGGCTGCCTCGCCGAAACCGCTGGATGCGCCAAGTATCAGAGCCGATTTCGCTCCGCTGTCACTCAAATCGATCCTCCCCGAATAGACTGCGGCCGCGGCCGGCCAGGCTCCTGTCTGCCCCGGCACAAACGTAATTTCCGACAGCGGCGTTGTCACGATCACGGCTCCCGTGGCTGGCGGGAGACCTGTTCGCCGCCTACACGATCAACGCGGCCAGTACCGTATACACCACGGCCGCTCCGACCGCCGCCATCATCGCCATCGGCAGCTGGGTCATCACGTGATCCATCAGGTCGCAGCCCGTGGCGACCGACGAGAGAATGGTCGTGTCCGAGATCGGCGAGCACTGGTCGCCGAACACGCTGCCGCCCGTGACGGCGGCGAAGCACAGTGTGAGGAACGCGGGATCCGGATGCACCGACCAGGCAAGCGGCATCGCTACCGGGAAGAGCACGGCGTACGTCCCCCACGACGTTCCTGTCGAGAAAGCGACGAACATCGTCACCGCCAGCAGGACGGCCGGCAGTGCGACCGGACTTACCCACGGCCCCACGGTCTGCATCACGTAGTCGGCCGTACCCAACGAGTCTGCCACCGACTTGAGCGTTACGGCCAGGGCCAGCACGAGCGCGCCGATCGTCACGCCCTTACACCCACCGATGAACCCCTCCATCACGTCACGCAGCTTCATCCCCCGAGCGAGCGCGATCGCCATCCCCGCGAGCACTGCGAGCACAAAGGCCTCGGCGATCGGCAGCGACGGCGACTCCCGATTCCCCTGGATGTAGAACGTGACGACGAACGGTACGACCGCCACCGCCAGCAGGGTGCCTATGGGCCCGAAGAAGTCGATGAGGCTCGGCTCGTAATCCTCGGGAATCCGAAGCTCGGTAAGCTCCTCGGCCGCCATGGGCTCTGCACCCTCTCGATCGAGCCGCCCGGTCTCGCGCGCCCGACGGATCGCGGCCTGCATCCGCTTCGGCACCCACGGCCACTTCTCCCACGCGAACAGCAGCGTCATGAGCACCGCGAAGATCGCGTAAAAGTTGAACGGCACGGACTTGAAGAAGAAGGCGATCGCCTCTTCCTGCGTGGCGATCACGGGCACCGTGCCCACGACGAGCCCACCCACGTAGATTGGCCACACGTTGAATGGGATGACGGTCGCGGCCGGTGACGCAGTGGAATCAACGATGTAGGAGAGCTCCTCGTGGGACACCCTGTGCCGGTCTCCCACCGGACGCACCGTGGCCCCGGTCAGCACCGTGCTGATTGTGCCGCCCTGGTGGAAGAGCATCCCCATCGCCCACGCGAAGAACTTCGCCGAGCGGGGTCCGCGCGCGACCTTCGCACCCGCCCACTCGGCGAACCGAAGTGCACCGCCGGTCCGGGTCCACAATCCGATCAGCCCGCCGAGCGCCCACAGGTAGACGAGCAGGATGAGACCGAACGAGGGCGAGCCGATCGACGGAATCAGGAACTCCTGCACGATGTTGAGCTTGCCGCTGATCACGCCGCCCAGGACGATCCCGATGAACAGGGCCGCGATCACGTCGCGCAGGGTGAAAGCGAGGACGAGGGCGACGATCGGCGGTACGATGGACCAGAATCCGTAGTGAGTACCGTCGGTGGGGAAGCGGCCGGCCAGACCGACGCCGGCGGCAAGCACGACTACCGCGACGATCACGTTGATCCACCTGCGCCGTCGGTCGGTCGCCATCCAGTCTCCAGGTTGCGGTCGTCCACAATCGGCGGACGCAGGATAGGGCCCGCGGCGGGGAGGCGGCAAACCGGCGGGTGCCCTCTTGAGTGTCCGGCGTCTCCAGTGCCATCTTGCCGGGTCCCCTTTTTTTGCACGTTCGTTGGACGCAGAGGAGGCTCGCATGAATCCGCGTCGTATGCTCGAAATTGCTCCCCGCTTGATCACTTTCGCCGCCACCCTGCTTCTCCTCGCGCCGGCGACGGCGGTGGGCCAGGAGGAGGCTCCAGGGTGGAAGACGCGGTCTCCGTTCAGGCCGCTCAACCTGCCGGCGGCGAGCACGCTGCGGACGGGCGCGGGAAGACCCGGACCGGACTACTGGCAGCAGAAGGTAGACTATCGGATCGACGTGTCGCTCGATCCAGCGACTCAACTGCTCACTGGATCGGAGACCATCCACTACACGAACAACTCCCAGCACGCGCTTTCCACGCTGTGGCTCAAGTTGGACGCCAACCTGTGCCATCCGGACAGCGAGGCGCGCGTGCTGGAGGTGCCGCCTCTCCTGTTCGGCGATTCCGTGTTCGATTTCACGTGCTCGGACGGGAGCGGAATCAGCCTCGACCGGGTGGCGGCGGGCGATCGGGAACTCGAGCACGAGGTGATGGGAACGATCGCGCGCGTGGACCTGCCGCACCCCGTGCCCCCCGGAGGCCGGACGAAGATCGAGATCGACTGGCGGCTGACCCTGCCGGAGTACGGCTACGGCCGTATGGGGAGAGACGGCACGTTGTACCAGGTGGCCCAGTGGTATCCTCGAGTTGCCGTGTACGATGACGTGAGTGGCTGGAACGTGACCCCGTTCCTCGGCGCCGGGGAGTTCTACCAGGAGTACGGCAACTTCCAGGTCGCCCTCACGGTGCCCGACAACTTCATCGTGACCGCCACCGGGACGATTCAGAATCCCGACGCCGTGCTGACGGACGAGCAGCAGGCGAGGCTGGCCCGAGCGGACGGTTCGGAAGACGGGGTCGCCGTGATCACCGATTCGGAGGCGCGATCGAACCGTGACCGGCGGGCGTCCGGATCGAAGACGTGGCGCTTCGCGGCGGAGAACGTGCGGGACTTCGCGTTCGCCATGGCGCCGGACTTCCGGTGGGACGCGAGCTCCTACGATGGCGTCCGGATCCAGACCTTCTACCGCCCCGAGGCCACGCTGTGGGAGGAGGCCAACCGGATGTCGTGGGTCACCATCCAGCACTTCTCCGAGCGCCTGTACCCCTATCCATGGCCGCACGCCACCACGGTCGAGGGACCGAACGACGGCATGGAGTACCCGATGCTCACGTTCGTGCCCACCGAGACGACAAGGGAGGGCCTGTACTGGGTGCTTACTCACGAGTTCGGGCACGAGTGGTATCCGATGATCGTGAACACCAACGAGCGCCTTCATCCATGGATGGACGAGGGGTTCAACACGTTCATCGACATCGAGTCGGTGGAGGTGTACTTCGAGGACGAGCCTTACTCCGACGCGATCTCCCGGCAGCCGCTCGAGTTGTGGGCGGACCACTCGATCCCGGGCGCAGAGCAGGCGATGGCCCTGTCGCCAGACCAGCAACACGACCTGTTCTGGGCCGCCTATTTCAAGCCGGCGCTGATGCTGCACACGCTTCAGTACGAGATTCTCGGCAAGGAACGGTTCGACCGGGCGTTCTCCGAGTACACGCACGCCTGGGCCTTCAAGCACCCCACTCCTGCCGACTTCTTCCGGTTCATGGAAGACGCCTCGGGTATGGACCTCGACTGGTTCTGGCGGGGATGGGTATACTCGACGGCCCGTCTCGATCAGGCGATCAACGCAGTAGAGACGACCGCTGACGGCGTGACTGAGATCCGACTCGAGAGCCGGGGCGACATGGTAATGCCGGCGGAACTCAGGATCGAGTATGGGGACGGCACCTCACAGACCCTCAATCTACCGGTCGAAATGTGGAAGCTCGGACGGGAGTACACCTACCGGGTGCCTGGGGACCGCGAAGTGACAGGCGTTCAGCTGGATCCGCGGGAGGTGTACCCGGACGATGACCGCGCCAATAACGCCTGGAGTCGGTAGGCGGCCCGAACCGCGGCAGCCGGCCTCTGCCGGACGGAAAGTTTTGAAAAACTTGGCCATCGGTGGCAGGGGTGCACATGTGGGCTCGCGCTCTCGGAATCGGCCGATCTGGTGCGGACATTCGCGGTGCGAGCCCACTGGGTCACCATACAGTTTTCACACACAATCCACAGTGAGAGGCGACTTTTCTACATTCTCTCTATCGTGGTGTCGTACTGTCATTTAACCTGTCGTACCGTGAACTTTCCACATATTTCTTGACTTGCTTCACGGGGTCGCGAAGTGTAGTGTTTGGTCACCGTAGATCCTGAGGCTGTCTGGACGCTCGCCTCGCAATGGAGATGGACGTAATCCCGGTTTTCGCGACTCAGTAATTGTTGGACTTTCAGCTACAGGTGCGCTCCGATGTCAGATACCCGAGCGGTCGAATTGGTGCTCCGGCTCCCGCATGAGATCGCCGACTCCGTGGAAGAGGTGCGCGACAGGGACCCCGAGTACCTCAATCGCGTGATCCGGTACGGGCTCGTGCGCCGCGCGGTGTATCGTGAACTGCAGCGATCGGATGCCGTCACCCTCCCCGCAACACACACCTGAGGTCGGCCTCTGCACGTCGGGGACCGCTTGACGCTCCCACCGCCCCGCGCTACATCCGAGACAGGTTGCTGAACAACCCTGTCAGGGGCCGCAAGGGCACGTTGACGTCTCAAGAGTGAGCCGGGGGCGACACCGAACGTGGGTCAGAATTCCGGCGAAGATCGACTCGGCATCTCGGAAGGTGCGCGGCAGCGCGCTGAGGTGGACCCCATCCTTCGGGCAAAGTACCTGGACTACTGCTCGGCCCGAATCTCCGAAGTCTTCCTCTCGCTCACGGACGAGCACACGTACCAGTTGATGGAAGAAGCGGCACGCGAAGCTGACCTCTCCGCCGGCGCGCTCGGCTTCCAGGCCATGATGCAGCTCGTGACCCGCAAGCTGCAGAAGAGCGTTCCCTTACCGGACCTCGAAACGTGGATCGAGGAGTATACCCAGGCGCCCGAGCGCTACGACCCATATCTGCTCGGGCTGTGGGAGTCGGACGTGCAGGACAAGCCCGGTCAGCAGGGAGACGAACGGTGAGCGAGTCTGGAAAACGAAACGGCGACCCACCTCAGCTCCAGATCTGGGACGCAGCAACACGTGAATTCGAGATCGGCACCCTCCACGACCACGAGGAAACCTGGAGTCTTGTCGTGATCGCGGAGCGATCCGCGGCGGACCTGTGCCGGGGTCGGATCTCGTTCCGGCGGGGCGAAGAAAGGTACGACACGGACGCGATCCTCCTCGAGGAAACGGAAGACGATCTCGTACGGAGGGCTGCAGAACTGCCGGCGTCCACGCTGCGCCAGTTCCTCACGGCCCTGCTCGCGGACTGAGCAATTGGCAGAAGAACGCATTCTGGTTGTCGACGACGAGCCCGACATCCTCAGCATCCTCGTATACCAGTTGAGCCGGGAGGGATTCCGGGTCAGTACGGCGGTCAACGGACAGTCAGCTATCACAGCGGCCGTGGCAGATCCCCCCGATCTGCTGGTGCTCGATTTGATGCTCCCTGTGGTCGACGGCTACGAAGTGCTCAAGACCCTGCGCAGGCACGAAAGAACAGCCTCGGTCCCCATCCTGCTCCTCACCGCGCGCCGAGAAGAAGAGGACCGTGTCCGGGGATTCGAGTACGGCGCGGACGACTATGTCACGAAGCCGTTCAGCGCCCGCGAGCTGGGTCTTCGGGTCAAGGCGCTGCTGCGGCGTAGCCGCGCGGAACCCGTGACCCAGTCGCATATGCTGAGGGTCGGCGACGTGGAGATCGACCGTGACTCGCACAGGGCGTACACGGACGGCAAGGAGATGGAACTCACGCCGTTGGAATACCGGCTGCTGGAGGTCTTCCTCGAGCGCCGCGGACGCGTACAGACCAGGCGACAGCTTCTCCAGACCGCATGGAACACCGAGGCCCGGATCGAGACCCGGACGGTCGACATGCACGTCGCCCGCCTGCGAGCGAAGCTCGGCAACGCCGGTAACCTGCTGGAGACGGTTCGCGGAGTGGGATACCGGTTCCGCGGACCAGAGTAGCACCCTGTATGCGTCCGTCCACCCGCACTACGTTTCTGATCCTCGGCACTCTCGCGATGCGACTCGCCGTCGGCGAGCCGTTGCAGGCGCAGGAGAGCGATGAGGTCCAGTTCAAGACCAGCGCACTGGAGTTGACGTTCAACGGGCGAATTCAGATTCAGGCGAGCACCAGCTCGTGCAGCGAATTCCCGATTCCCAACGACTCGGCGTGTAACCGGCAGGTTCCGGCTACAGACCTGTTCCTGCGTCGCGTCCGGCTCACGGTGAGCGGCAAGATTAACGACATGATCGACTTTCGGATCCAACCGGACTACAACAAAATCGACAGCCTCGGGCTCAAGGACGCGTGGGGGCGGTTCACGTTCAGCAAGGCCGCGCGCCTGAAGGCCGGCCTCTTCAAGCGTCCGTTCGATGGGTTTGTGCTGGTCTCGTCCACGCAGGCCCTGACCGTCGAGCGGGAAGTGGCCATCCGCGGTCTGGAAACCGTGATCGCGCCCTCGCTGAGCGGCTTCACGACCCTCTTCGACCTGTCCGAGCGTGACATCGGTGTGGAGCTGAGCGGCTCGACCAACAGCGGCCTGTTCTCGTACTGGGTCGGCGGTTTTGCCGGGAATTCGGACTTCCAGTTTCGGGACTCGAACGCGTCCAAGCAATTCGTCGGCCGGGGACAGGTCCAGTTCGACGCTGGCCCGAGGAAGCTCAAGTTCGCGGCCGCGGCGGCGGCCACGGACGATGCCTACGAGACCGTCACGGAAGGCATGAAGTCGAGGTACTACTATAACTACGAGCTGTTCGCCGAGTGGGGCGACTTCGGGGAAGGCCCGCACGCGCAGCTGGGGTTCGTGTTTGGCGACAATCCGCTGCGAAACAGAGCCAACGACGAAATCGACCCCGAGGCGGGAGACGACTTCGCCAGCATGTCCACGTGGCAGGCGATCGTTTCCTGGAAATTCGGCGTGGGCGATGGCGACATGGCCCTCGAGCCCGTTCTCAGGGTCACCTGGGCGGACGGGAACACCGACTTCGAGAAGAACGAGGTGTGGGGCTTCACGCCGGGGCTGCAGATCTTCTTCTACAGGAGGAACAAGCTGGCCCTCAACTGGGACTTTGCGAATCCGACGAGCGACACGCTCCGCTCGGAGAACTCGTTCAAGGCCAGACTCCAGTTCCATTTCTGACAGACCCGTGATCGGTCTTGAGGGCGGTCCCCAGATGCGCGAAGGCCCGGTCGGTGTCGATCGGGCCTTTTCATGTCTGATCCTGTTGCGCGAGGCAGATCCCGCCCTAGAACGACACCTGAAGGTTGAGCAGAAACTGATTGTCCGCCAGAGCCGGCCCCGTATTGGTGTGATCGATCGCCTGCGACACACCCACCAGGCTGTTGTCGAGGCCGATCGCGTATTGCAGACCCATCTTCGCGTGGAAGCCCGGGTTCAGGTTGAATCCGAATACCAGGAACTGTGTTCGATCCGCATCGGTCCCGAGCCCTGCCGCCGTCTCGAACGAGTCGTAGCGCGCCAGGAGGTCGAACGCTCCCCACAGATTGTAGCCACCCTGTAAGTACCAGGCGTCCGAGGACAGCTTTTCGGCGTTTCCGCTCGGATCGTACTCCGCCCGCGCGTACTCGCCGGCAAACGACCATGTGCGATATCGCAGCCCTACGTCGGCGCTCCACGCGAGCCGGTCGCCGGTGAACTCCGTGTAGCCAGGGATTCCCGCCCCGGTTCCCTCTTCATCGCCGGCGGGCCGACTCACGGGTAACACGAGGTTCGCGCTGTCGCTCGCAAACGCGACGTCCACACCAAACTCGTAGACGAAGTCCTCGAAGAACTCCACCTCGCCGGCCGAGTTGTACTCTACCCGTCCCGCGAACAGGAACCGCCGATCGTCGTTTCCGAACGTGGCTCCCTCGCCATTGTACAGGCCTCCCCGGTACTTGAGGCGCTCCTCCAGGGCCACGCCTCGGAGGGCCGCACCTACCTGTCGTCCGGGGGCGATGGCCAGCGAGCCCTGCGACCGCTCGACGAGGGGAATCAGGTCCTTGGACCGCATGGCCTCGCGACCGAAGCCCGACATCAGGAGACCGGCATCGAGGCGCAGTGCCTCGCTGCTGAGCGGCACGGACAGCAGGACGTCGAGAAGTCGCACCGCGTCGATCTCGAACTGGTACTCCGCCCGCAGCGCATAGTCGAACACTATGCCGACCTTCCCGGACAGACCGAGTCGGGCGTCGTAGATTTCGAATCCGCTGACGCCGTCGTACCGGGAAGACTCGAGTCTGAGACCCGTCCGAAGCAGTCCGTCCAGCTCGAACTCAGGTAGCTCCTGCGCAACTGCCCCGGTCGGGACCCCGGCGCCCAGCAGAGCCAATCCGAAGGCCGCGAGCGGACTCATGCGAAGCGGGTACAACGTCATATGTCCACCGTCCCTGTTATTCTCGATTTGGCGGGTTCGTGTCGGCGACAGCAAGTTCGGGAAACAACCGCTTCCAACCGCCCAGCCCCACCGCGGCGTTGATCCAGAAGTGCGCTACGATGGAGGGAAACAGACTTCCCGTCCAGATCACCGGGATCACAAGCAGCGCCCCCAGCAGTGAGGCCCGCAGCATACCGATCGTCTTCTGATACCCGTGTGCGACGCCAAATGACACGCTCGTCAGAACCGCGGCGACCCAAACACCGCCGAGCGCGTCGGCGAACACGTGGTACATGAAGCCGCGATACAGGTACTCTTCACCGAGAGCTGCGATCGCCGCAACCAGCAGGAACGCTCTCTGCTCGCGACCGGTACGGGGCATCAGGACGAACGACAGGCGGCTCTCCGGCAGGCCCAGGACCTGGCCGAGCCGCACGACGAGCCACACTACGGCCAGCCCCGCCCCCGCCACGCCGGCAGCCCACACGAAGGCGGATCCCGCGGAATCTACCTTCCAACCGACCGCTGCCGGCGGTATGTCCTGCCAGGCAGAAATCCCGAACGCGGCCGCGGAAAGTACGCCGATCGAAACTGCGGCCGAAAAATAGACGGCCGACCGGGCCGCCGTCACCTCGGCCACGTGCTCCTCGCGCAGCCCCGTTCGAAACGCGAGCAGCGGCAAGCCGAGCGCCAGGGCGATCGCGAATCCGAGTGCGACCGGGGTGAAGGTCAATTCAGCTCCTCGCACGGGTAATTGGCAGCGGGGAAGCACCTCCCGGGCCATACCATACGGCCCCCGCGGTCGCCGGGAAACGGCTTGCGGATTGACACCGGCGTCCGTGAACCTGACGTTCCACTCCCGACTTTCTGACCACACGCCGTGGGCACGCAGCCATGCATGTCGAAATCGCCGTAGCCCAATTCCGCCCCGTCAAGGGAGACGCGGCAGCAAGCCTGGACCGGATCGAGGAGTCGTTGGCTCGAATCCTGGCCGAGGGCCCGGTCCCGGACGTCATCGTTTTTCCGGAGACTGCGCTCACCGGCTACTTCCTCGAAGGCGGCGTGCGTGAGCACGCAGTGCCGGCGATGCGACTCGCGTCCGACCTGGCCGAACGGTTTGCCCGAGCGGGCGGTGGGGACCGCCCGCTCGACGTCGTGCTCGGGTTCTACGAGGTGTGGGGACACAGCCTGTACAACTCTGCCATGTACGTCGAGCTGGGGGCGGGCGAGCCGCGGATCGTCCACGTGCACCGAAAGGTGTTTCTGCCCACCTACGGCGTGTTTCAGGAGGAGAGGTTCGTCGAGGCCGGGCACGCGGTTCGGGCCTTCGATACGAGATGGGGCCGGGCGGCGATGCTGATCTGCGAAGACCTGTTCCACTCGATCTCAGCCACGCTCGCCGCCCTCGACGGAGCCCAGCTCCTGCTCGTTCCCAGCGCATCACCTGCCCGGGGCGCCGAGCCCGGGAGCGGTATTCCGTCCAACCTGGCGCGCTGGCGTCGCCTCGCGCAGGGCGCCGCAGAAGAGCACGGCGTCGGTATCGCCGTGTCGCAGCTCACCGGCTTCGAGGGCGGGAAAGGCTTCGCTGGAGACTCGCTGGTCTTCGGCCCTCGCGGACGACTGCTGACACACGGGCCCCTGTGGGACGAGGCGGTCATCCGGGCCGGACTGGACCTGGAGGAACTGACGGCGGCACGCACGGACCAGCCGCTGCTCGCCGACCTCGAGCGAGCCCTGCCTCGCCTCCTGCAGAGTCGGCACCTTCCGCCGGACGAGGGAGGCTTCGCACCGGCGCGTCCCGAGGCGAGCACAGCGTCCGAGGAAGAAGGAGACTGGGCAGGAAGGTTGCCACGAGCGGGGATGTCCAGCGCGCTGGACCCCACGTTGATCGACATCGACGCCGAGCTCGTGACCGAATGGCTCGTACGCTTCCTGCGCGACGAGATGATGGAGCGCCGCGGATTCGAACGTGCGGTGGTCGGTCTGTCCGGCGGTGTGGACTCGGCGCTCACCGCGGCGCTTTGCGCTCGCGCCCTGGGCCCGGAGAACGTGACCGGGTTCCTGATGCCCTACCGCACCTCCAGTCCGGAGAGCGCCGCCCATGCGATGCTCGTGGCCGAGAGCCTGGGAATCGGCACGCGAACCGTTGACATCAGCGACGCGGTGGATGGTTACCTCGAGAAACACGAGCCCGACGCTGACCCGACGCGGCGCGGCAACGTGATGGCCCGCATGCGCATGATCGTCCTGTTCGACCAGTCGGCCCGCCTGCACGCACTCCCGATCGGCACGGGCAACAAGTCGGAGCGCCTGCTCGGCTACTTCACGTGGCACGCGGACGATTCCCCACCGATCAACCCGCTGGGGGATTTGTACAAGACCCAGGTGTGGACGTTGGCGCGGCACCTAACGCTGCCGGCGGAGGTGGTGGAGAAGCCGGCAACGGCCGACCTGATCCACGGGCAGACCGACGAGGACGACCTCGGCGTCTCGTATCCCGAAGCCGACCTGATCCTGCACCACCTGCTGAACGGGCGATCGCTCGCCTGGCTGGTCGAAGCCGGATTCGATCCGGCCGGGGTCGACATCGTATTCCGGCGGCTCGAGGGCACGCACTGGAAGCGAAACCTGCCGACGGTGGCGATGCTGTCGGGAACGACGATCGGGGAATGGTACCTGCGGCCGGTGGACTACTGAGGCAGGACCGCGCGTGCGGGTGGCGCGATGAGCAGGCTATCGCATCGGTCTCTTCTTGTCGAATGCTCTCAATATCGACGACACCACTACTACGACGAGCCCGATCATGGCGAGCCAAAACAGCCCCAGCAGGTCCTCGGCTGTGACGCGGGAGTCGACGAGTGCACTCATCGAGTCACGGAAACTGACGAACAGTCTGCGAATCGTGTAAATGATTTCTGACATGGCTCTCACGATACGCGGTCTGACGCGGGGATGACAGGCGGGTACGGACGCATGTCAGGCTACCTGTTGTGCGCAACCGTCAAACGCGCCGCAAGGGCCGAGCAGGTGCTCACGCACAGGCGAATCCGGCCTCCTGAAGCTCTACTTGACCCGTGGATTACTGGACCTGATCGCTCATATGACGAAAGCGGGCGCTTCGACCTGGTCGAGGCGCCCGCTGATACCCCCTAGGGGAATCGAACCCCTGTCTCCTGGCTGAGAACCAGGTATCCTGGGCCACTAGACGAAGGGGGCCCGCCCTGCTGAGCAGGGACGCCTATTCTACATTTTTCGGCCCTTCTGTCAACCCCGATTCCGATCGCACGGACAGGCTCGCACCCTTGCCCGAAACGGCTGCCGCACCCCTATTTTGTCGGCCGACCGCTGGACAGTAAGCGCCGGCCCCACCCACTCGGAGTGACGGAAGTGAATTGGGAATACCTGCATCTCGTGACCCACCCCTTCGCGATCGTGCTGCCGATCGTGGGCGTGACCGTGGGGCTCGTGGGATGGTTCGCAGGCCGCGAGGAACTGGAACGCTACGGGCTCATCTCTCTCCTGATCGCGGCAGTAGCGGCCATCCCCTCTTACATTACGGGTATCTCGACGGCGGACGAGGTGGCGGCCCGCACATTCGTGGAGCCGGGCCTCGTACAGGATCACCGGACGTGGGCCACGTGGGCAGCGATCGCCCTCGTCACGTGCGGCATCTTCGCCGGGTTCTCGATGGCCCAACCGAAAGACCAGCGCCTGCGGCGGTTCGTCCTCATCTTCGGCCTCCTGGCCGCCGGACTCGTAGGTTACTCGGCGTTCCGTGGCGGCAAGATCGTGCACGGCAAGGAGCCGGAGGCTTCCGAGGCCGTCGCCGTCACGATGATCGAGACACTTGCACCCACGGAGGCATCGTGAGCCCGACCGTACCCGACCTTCCCGTGCTGATTGGAAAGGGACGCGACGAGTCTCACCCTGTGTCGCAATCCCAGGTCACGATGACCCAGCTCATGGACCCGCAGGACGCCAACCTGACGGGAAACGTGTTCGGAGGAGTCATCCTGGCCGCGGTGGACCGGATCGCCTACGTGTGTGCCACGCGGCACGCCGGCCGGCCCTGTGTCACCGCCAGCTTCGACCAGGTCGACTTCCGCTCGCCGATCCAGATCGGGGAGGTCGTCACGGTACGGGCTTCGGTGAACACGGTCGGGCGCACGTCCATGGAGATCGGCGTGCAGGTCACGGCGGAGCCCGTCACGGGCGGAGAGAGCCGGCACACGAACTCCTGCTACGTCACGATGGTGGCACTCGACTCCGACGGGCGGCCGTGCGCCGTGCCCAAACTGGAGATCCGCACAGACGACGAGTACCGGCGCCACAGGGACGCGGAGGAGCGCCGGGCGGCGCGTCTCGAGCTGGCGAAGAGAAGGCGCTTGCGGCGGGAGAGCAGGTCGGGCAGCTAGCTTCTGGGCCGGACCCGCGGGTTACAGCAGGTTGACCAGCCCGTAGAAGAGTAGAGCCGCGCCGCTCATCGCCGCGCACTGCGCCACGATCTGCTTCGGCGGCATCTTGGCCAGCAAGCCCAGGATCGCTCCCAGTCCAATCGCGGCCGCCAACAGTATTCCGAGTACCATTCGTGCTCCTGTCACTGGACGACGCTCCGAACACCGCCGCCCGTTTCGCTGTCGTCTACGAGGGCCCGAACCGCGCCGAGCCCTCACCTCTCGTACTCCCCTTGCGCTGCAGCTGGACAAGCTCGGTCATCCCGACGCGCGCGGCAATCTCCTGACCGGCAGGCGTCGCCGCCAGTCCGCCAAGCGCCGTTTCGCGGAATCGGACGTCCATCTTCGTACCCACGTCACCCATCACGTCCACGACCTGATCCACCGGGATCGGAAAGTCGAGACCGGCCAGCGCCATTTCCGCGGACGCAACCGCGTTCACCGCGGCCGAGGCGTTCCGGTAGGTGCACGGGATCTCCACCAGGCCCGCCACCGGATCGCAGATCAGGCCGAGCATCCCCTGGATCGTGAGAGCCACGGCCGTTCCCACCTGCTCGTTGCTGCCACCCTCCAACCAAGTCACCGCGGCTGCCGCCATCGCCGCGGCGCTCCCGGTTTCCGCCTGGCAGCCGCCCGCGGCGCCCGCGATCGACGCCCGCTCCGCTATGATGATCCCCGTTCCGCCGGCCACGAGCATGGCATCGACGAGCTGCTCCTCCGCCCAGCCGCGCTCCGGCGCGAGCGTGAGCAGAACGGCGGGGACGACTCCCGCCGCGCCCGCCGTAGGAGTGGCCATGATCAGGCCCATCCGGGCATTCGTCTCCAGCGTGGCGATCGCCCGTGAGAGCATCGCCGTAAATACGTCACCTAGCAGCCGCGGCCCGTCGGCGGCCAGGCGACCCGACCGTCCGCCCGTCAGCCCCGAGGGCGAAGCTCCGGGCTCTTCCAGCCCCTCCTCCACCGCGTGCCGCATCACGACCAGCGCGTCCTCGATGCGCTTACGGACCGCTTCCCGTGTGATTCCGGTCTCTTTGACCTCTCGCCGCTCGACGAACTCGGCCAATCCGAGTCCCTGTGACTCGGCCGCCTCGAACCACTCCGCGAACGAGCGAATCATTCCGGGGTCTCCACGTTCAGACGTTCAACTGGTGGACGTTGCGGATCCAGTGCACCCACGTCTGCCCCGCCAGCTCCTCGAGAACTTCGCCCGGCACGTCCTCGTCCGTCTCGATCGTCATCAGGGCCCGCTCGCCGCGCCCCGTCCGGTCCACCCGCACGGTCGCCACATTCATGCCGCGCTCCGCGATGAGGCCCGTGATACGCGCCACGGTTCCCGGCACGTCGTCGGCCACGACCACGATCGTCGGCAGGGATCCGGACACGTCCACCGAAAAGCCATCGATCTCCAGTACGCGGATGCGGCCACCGCCGATCGAGCAGCCCGTGATCGTGATTCGCTCGTCGCCACGCTGGACTTCGAACACGGCGCTGTTGGGGTGTGCATCCTCGCCGAGGTCCACCGAGCGGAACTCGACCTCGAGCCCTTTCTCGGTGGCTTCCGTCCCGGCCTCGCGCAATCGTTCGTCATCGGGACGATGACCGAGAAGTCCGCCGGTGATGGCCGTGCGGGTGCCGTGGCCCTCGCCCGTCATCGCGAAGCTACCGTGCAGGCCGACCACGGCGCGGTCCGGCATGCCGCCGAGAATCGCCTGGACGACGTAGCCCAACCGGCACGCACCTGCCGTGTGGCTGCTCGAAGGACCCACCATGCGGGGCCCGAGAATGTCGAACAGTGTGGTCATCCTTCAGCCCACGAGAGCGGTCGCCGCATCGAGGATCGGGTGCTCCCCGACCCGCACGGACGGCGTCACGTGAACCGAACACTCGAACGCGTTGCCCAACCCGAATCCGACGGCGTTCCTAACCGTCTCCCATCCGTGCGACACACCTTCCGATTCAAGCGTCGTCATCCGGACTTCATCAATCCCACACGGGACAATGAGACCGAAGTTCAGGAGTGGCTCGTTCGTCACGTTGAGGGCGAAGCCATGCCACGTGACCCAGCGGCTCACGTGCACGCCGATCGAGGCAATTTTCCGTACTCGCCCGGCGGCCCGGCCGGTGGCCGAGCGGTCGTTCGCATCTCCGACCCATACGCCCGTGTAGTCCGGGAAGCGGAACCCCTGGAGGCCCAGTCCACGCAGCGCGTCGATCAGTGTCTGCTCGAGCTGCCGGAGATACCAGTGCAGGTCACGCTTCCAACGGTTGAGATCGAGGATCGGATAGCCCACGAGCTGACCCGGTCCGTGATACGTGACGTCTCCGCCACGCTCCACTTCCACGGTCTGGACGCCCGCTACCTCGAGGATCTCCCGAGGGGCTACGACGTTGGATTCACGGGCCCCGCGACCGAGCGTCAGGACCGGCTCGTGTTCCAAGAGCAGGACGAGATCCTCCGGCAGGCCACCCGCGATTTTCGCGCGCGCGAGGTCCCGCTGCCACTCGAGGCAGGCGGCATACGGCACCCGCCCCTCGACGGGAACCAAGTGGATGGAATTCATCGGCTTACCAACCGCGAGTCATATATGGATCGCCCGATCCATCACAGCGAGCGCCGCTTCCATCACCGCTTCCGACATGCTCGGGTGCGCGTGGGCGTGCGCCGCGATTTCCTCGACCGTGGACTCGAGGGCCCGTGCCATCCCGACCTCGCCGATCAGCTCGCTCACGTTGTAGCCGATCATGTGAACGCCGAGGATCTCGCCGTACTTCTCGTCGGCGATGATCTTCACGAATCCCTCGTTGTGGCCCGCTGTCAGGGCGCGGCCGTGAGACGTGAGGGGGTACTTGCCGACCTTCACCTCGTGGCCGGCATCCCTGGCCTCGTCCTCGGTGAGGCCGATGCTCGCGACCTCCGGGTGGCAGTAGCCGACGCTGGGAATGTTGTCGTGCCGCATCGGATGCTGCGCCACACCGGCGATCCGCTCGGCAGCGACTATGCCTTCGTGGGATCCCTTGTGCGCGAGCATGGGCTGTCCGGCAACGTCGCCGATCGCATAGATGCCCGGGATGCTGCTCTCACACCACTCGTTGATCTTGATCCACGGGCCGTCCATCTCGACGCCCAACGCATCCAGACCCAGGCCCTCGGTCACCGGCTTTCGCCCGACCGCCATGAGGAGAACGTCGGTCTCGATCGTCTCCTCGCCCTTGCTTGACTCGACGGTGAGGGCCATCGGACTGGCTTCGCGGTCCAGCGACACGACCTTCGTGCCGGTCTTGATCGTCATGCCACGCTTCTTGAACGACCGTGCGAGGGTCTTGCCGACCTCGGTATCCGAAATCGGGACCAGGGTGTCGAGCATCTCGACCACGGTGACGTCCACCCCGAACGCGTTGAACACATCGGCGAACTCGACGCCCACGTATCCGCCACCCACCACGACCATGCGCTCGGGAAGGTTACGGAGTGCCAGGGCTTCACGGCTTCCGATCACCTTGTCGCCGTCGATCTCGAAGCCCGGGAACGACGTCATCGTCGCGCCGGTGGCGACGACGATGTTCGCGGCCTCGACGGTGTAACTGTCGCCCTCCTCTGGTGTGACCTCGACAACGCCCGGCCTCTTGATCAGGCCCCGTCCCTCGAACACCTCCACGTCGTTCTTTTTGAACAGGAAGCGGATGCCGCCGGTGAGCTTCTCGCTGATGAAGCGACTTCGGTCCACGGCCGCGTTCATGTCGTACACGACGTTCTCGGCACGCACGCCCATCTCCTCGCCGTGCGCCTTGAGGTTCTGGGCCAGCGCAGCACTCTCGAGCAGGGCCTTGGCGGGAATGCACCCCCAGTTCAGACACGTGCCCCCGAGACCGCCCTCGTAGTTGGAAGCCTCGACGCATCCGGTCTTCAGGCCCAGCTGGGCCGCCCGGATCGCGCAGACGTAGCCGGCCGGACCGGCTCCGATCACCAGTATGTCGAGCTTTTCAGCCATCGTTTCGCCTCGTTCGTTTCGTGCCCCGGCGTGCGCCGGGCGGAAAGCGGCTGGCTGGTCGCTAAAGCACCAGCTCGAGCGGATTCTCCAGCATCGCCTTGAAGGTCTGCAGGAAGCGGGCGCCCGTAACGCCGTCGATCACCCGGTGATCGCACGACATCGTGACCCGCATGCGCTGCCGGACCTGAATCTCGCCATTCACGACGACCGGTTTCTCAATCGTGCTGCCCACGGCCATGATCGCCGCCTCGGGTGGGTTGATGATCGCCGTAAACTGGTCGATGTCGAACATCCCGAGGTTGCTGACCGAGAACGTGGCGCCCTGGTACTCCTCGGGCAGAAGACGTTTCACTCGGGCGCGGGCGATCAGCTCGGCGGCCTCAGCCGAGATCTGCAAAAGACCCTTCCGGTCCGCAGCCCTGAGCACGGGAGTGATGAGCCCGTCCTCTATCGCCACGGCGATCCCGATGTCCACCGACCCGTGTCGGCGGATCGTGTCGTCCTGCCAGGAGGCGTTGATCTCCGGATGACGCGCGAGGGCCTCAGCCGCCACCTTCACCAGGATGTCGTTCACTCCGATCTTCCCGGCCTCCAGGCGCGCATTCATCGCCTTCCTCAACTCGAGGACGCGCCCCATGTCGACCTCGGTGGTGAGAAAGAAGTGGGGCACGGGACCGATCGAAGTGACGAGCCGCTTCGCGATCGCCTTCCGCATCTGCGATGGCTCCAGCGTCTCGTCCACGAGCCGAGGCGGACCGGCGGGCGTCGTGGGCTGAGCGGCCGCGACCGGTGCCACCGGCAGCGGGGCGGACACACCCGCCGCGATCGCGGTCTCGACGTCGCGCTTCACTACCCGTCCGCCGGGTCCGGATCCCGTGATATCGGACACTCGAAGGCCCGCCTCGTCCGCCATCCGCCGCGCGACAGGCGAGGCCTTTGCCCGGCCGGGTGCGACCGGCTCTGGTGCGGCAGGCGGCACGACCGGCGGAGCCGGAGGCACGATGATCTCCTCGACCGCGGCCGGCGGAGCCGGCGGCACGACGACCTCCTCGACCGCTGACGCATCCTTTGCGGGCGGGGCCTCGACCGGCGTGCCGGACGCTGCGGCCTCGGCTTCGGCCAGGAGCGCCGAGATATCCTCGCCCTCCTCGCCGATGATTCCGATCAACGCGCCCACGGGCACCGTCTCACCCGCCTGGACCAGGATCTTGAGCACGACCCCGCCGCCCAGGGCCTCGATGTCCATATTGGCCTTATCGGTCTCAATCTCGGCCAGGAGGTCGCTCGCTTCGATGGTGTCGCCCTCCGCGACCTTCCACTCGAGCAGCTTGCCCTCCTCCATCGTCGGGCTGAGCTGCGCCATCACCACTTTCGTTGCCATTCTACTCCAGATAGCAGACGTGCTTGACGGCGTTCACCACGGCGTCCGCGTCGGGCACGATCAGTTTTTCGAGGGCGCGTGCGTAGTGCATCGGCACGTCGAGTCCCGACACGCGGGCTACCGGCGCGTCCAGGTCGTCGAACGCCTCACGCTGAATGTCGTCCACCACCTGCGCCCCGATGCCGGCCACCGGCCAGCCCTCCTCGACGACCACGGCTCGGTTCGTCTTACGCACCGAGTTCACGTACGTGTCAAGGTCCAGCGGACGGAGGCTGCGGAGATCCACCACTTCGGCCTCCACCTCGTGCTCGGAGGCCAGCACTTCGGCCGCCTGCAGGGCCACGTGCACCATCCTGGAGTGGGTGACGATCGTCACGTCCTCTCCCGTGCGCTTGATGTCGGCGACCCCGATCGGAACCAGGTACTCGGTGTCCGAGACCTCGCCCTTCACGTTGTACAGCAGCTCGCCTTCGATGAACACGACAGGGTCTTCATCCCGGATCGCCGTCTTGAGGAGGCCCATCGCATCGGCCGGCGTCGCCGGGGCGCACACCTTGAGCCCCGGAATGTTGGCATACCACGGATCGGGCACCTGCGAGTGCTGCGCCGCAAGCTGCATTGCCGCGCCGCCTGGTCCGCGGAACACGATGGGCACCGTGAATTGCCCGCCCGACATGTGCCGCAGCTTTGCCGCCGAGTTGACAATGGCGTCGTACGCCAGCAGCGCGAAATTCCACGTCATGAATTCGACAACCGGTCGGAGGCCCGCCATAGCGGCTCCTACACCGAGGCCGGCGAAGCCGTTCTCGGCGACCGGCGTGTCCCGCACACGCATCTCGCCGAACTCCTCGAGCAGACCCTTCGTAACCTTGTAAGCCCCGTCGTACTCGCCGACTTCCTCGCCAAGGATGAAGACGCGGCCGTCGCGCTGCATTTCCTCGCGGAGCGCCCGGTTCAGGGCCTCACGGTAGGTGATCAGCGCCATGCGTCCCTCCGGTCCAGGCCACCCCGGAACTCGTCGGCGTACACGTTTGAGTAGATTTCGTCGGTGCCGGGTAAGGGACTGGCCTCAGCGATTTCCGCGGCCCGCTCCACCTCGGCGATCATCTCGGCATCGAGGGCCTTGTACTCCTCGTCCGTCAGAAGTCCGGCCTGTTCCATCCGCTCCGCGAGGCTGTTGATCGGGTCGTTCTGGCGCTCCGCCTGCACCTCCTCGCGCGTCCGGTAGGTGCCGTGCGCCGGATCGGACATCGAGTGGCCGAGGTAACGGTACGTGCGGGCCTCGATGAACGTGGGACGCGAGGTTTCCCGGGCGCGCTCTACCGCCCTCTTCATGGCATCGTGGACGGCCAGGACATCCATCCCGTCCACCTTCTCGGCCTTCTTGCCCTGGTAGGCGCAGGCCCGCATGAACAGTTCTTCCACCGCCGCCACCCGATCGATGTCGGTGCCCATGCCGTAGGAGTTGTTCTCCACGATGTACACCACGGGGAGCTCCCACTTGGCCACCATGTTGAACGACTCGTGGAACGGCCCCCCGTTCACGACCGAGTCGCCGAAGAAGCACAGCACGACCTGGTCGCCGCCTCGATACTTGATCGCGTAGCCCACGCCGGCCGCGAGCGGAAGGTGGGTACCGACAATTCCGTGGCCGCCCATGAAGTTCACGCTGCGGTCGAAGATGTGCATCGACCCGCCGGCGCCCCGAGAAGTCCCACCGCTGCGACCGTACAGCTCGGCCATTACCGCTTCCGAGCTGACGCCCCGCACCAGCGCCTGGGCGTGGTCCCGGTACGCCGTGAACACATAGTCGTCCTCACGCAGGGCCGTGATGGCCCCCACACCCACGGCCTCCTGGCCAATATACAGATGGCAGAAGCCACCGATCTTGCCGGTCTGGTAGGCCTCGGCTGTCTTTTCTTCGAAGCGCCGCGAGAGCACCATCCAGCGGAGCATCTCCAGCAGCTTCTCGCGGGGGATGCCCTCGAGCTCCCCTTGCATGATCTCGTCTTCCGTCTTCGCCAACGCTTCTACTCCTTATGGACAGCGGGCCGATGCCGACGCGTGTTCGCGTCAGGCGATGCCGGCACGCGCCCTCAGTTCCTCGATCTGCTCCCTCGCGTGATAGCTGCTCCGCACCAGCGGTCCGCTCTCCACGTGCAGGAAGCCCATGTCCTCACCCAGCTCTTTCCAGGCGGCAAATTCCTCGGGCGGCACGTACCGATCGATCGGCATATGGCGCTCGGACGGCCGCAGGTACTGCCCGATGGTCAGGATCTGCACACCGGCCGCGAGGGCGTCGCCCATGAACTCGCTGACGTCGTCGCCGTTCTCTCCCAGGCCGAGCATGATCCCCGTCTTGATCAGCACTTCGTCGTCGAGCGCGCGCGCCATCCGGAGAACTTCCAGCGAGCGGTCATACCGGCCTCCGGGCCGCGCCGTTCTGTGGATGCGCCGCGTCGTCTCCATGTTGTGGTTGAAGATCTCGGGCCTGGCCGCGATGACTCGGGCGATCGAGTCCGGCATGCCCTGGAAGTCAGGCGTCAGGACCTCGATTGAGCAGGCGGGCAGCCGGCCCCGGATCTCCTCGATCACCCACGCGAAGATACGGGCCCCGCCGTCCGGCAGATCGTCACGATCGACGGACGTGATGACCACGTGCCTGAGCTGCAGCTGTTCGATCATCTCTGCAACCCGGCGCGGCTCGTCTTCGTCCAGATCGTCCGGGCGACCGTGCGCGATCGCGCAGTACGGACAGTTACGGGTGCACTGGTCGCCCATGATGAGGAAGGTCGCGGTGCCCGAGTCCCAGCACTCACCGATGTTGGGGCAATGGGCCTCCTCGCATACGGAGTTCAGACCCATCGTGCGCATCATCTGCTTGAGATCGCGGTAACGATCACCGCCCGGAGCGCGCACCCGCAGCCAGCGCGGCTTGCGCTCAGGCCACTCGGCCGCAGACGGAGCGTCCGCAGAGGACGATCCGCACCCGCCACCGTGCAACAGGTCCTCTATGCCGGACGCGTCAACATCCTGTTGTATGACGTTCAGTCTTCGCATGGTCTTTCGTAGCCTGGTCCGGTGCCCGGAGCCGCAATTCGGACGCCCTGGTGCACGCCCTTCCAGAGCCTGCAGAAACTACCGGCTCGCGCAGGGCACGTCCACTTCGAGAAGGCCGTGTGGCCGGCGTTGCCGCCGGAAGGCGTGTCACTTATTCTGCTTGGCCATAGCCGGACACAATGGTACGGGCGGAGGTTGGAAAGGATCCGTCCGCGGGCGAGTGCCAGCAAACCTGCAGAGGAACCATGACCTACATCATCGCTCAGCCATGTCTCGAGGTGAAGGACGCCTCCTGCGTCGATGTGTGTCCGGTGGACTGCATCTACGAGGCTGATGATCAGTACTACATCCACCCCGAGGAGTGCATCGACTGCGGGGCTTGCGTGCCGGAGTGTCCCGTCGAGGCCATTTTCCCGGACGATGAGGTGCCCGAGCAGTGGACGCAGTTCATCGAGAAGAACTACGTGCAGTTCGACGTGCCGATGCCGTAGGCCGTGGAACGCCTTTGCCCCTATCCGGGTTCTGGTGGAGAGGAGCGAGCAACTTGAAGAGACGCCCGCGTCACGTGGGCGTTTCGTTTTGTTGATACCTCGTCCGTGGCTTTCTATATTCGCGCGGCTGACGCCGGCACCGATTACAGGCTCCGGGCTGGCGAACCGAAGCTGTTCTGGCAAATGCATGAACTATGATGGAGACGCACGGATATGAGGATGCACCGCATCATGGGACTGACGACGCTCGTCGCCTTGATTCCCACCACCATGCCCGCGCAGCAGATGACGGTGGCCATGGTGGAGGAGATGAACCTCGCCGCGCCTGAGCTGCCCGCGACGAGCGAGTACGTGACGGTCGAGAATCACACCGAGGAGCGGGTCATCGACTTCCTGATCGGGCCGATGAACCTCCCGTCCGGCATGGAACATCTCAGGCTGCCCATCCAGATGGCCGAGATCCCGGTGGACGGCTGGCTGCACGGTTTCGAGGTGACGATGGAGGACGTCGAGGGGAATGCCCTCCCGATGAACCTGCTGCACCACGTGAATTTCATCGATCCGGACAAGCGGGACGTGTTCGAGCCGATCGCCCGGCGCGTACTCGCGGCCGGACGCGAAACCAGCCAGAAGAAGCTCCCTTCGCTTCTCGGTTATCCGAGCCAGGCCGGCGACCGGATGCTGATCTCGTCGATGTTCGCGAACCCCGTCGGCACCGATTACCCGGAAGCGTATCTGCGTGTGCGGATCTCTTACAGCCTCGAGGAAGACGGCTTCATGCAGCCGCGCGACGTGTATCCGTTCTACCTGGACGTGATGGGACCGGTCGGCGCAAAGGGCTTTCCCGTCAATCCGGGCAAGACCGTGCATGCGTACGAGACCAGCCCCGCCATCGAGGGCCGCATCCTGGGCATCGGTGGCCACCTGCACGACTATGCCAAGGTGCTTCGGCTGGAGGACGTGACCGAGGGCAAGATCATCTGGGAGGCCAAGCCCCAATACGACGACCAGGGCCGGCTGACAGGCGTCTCGGAGGGACGGTTGTGGATGACGGGCGGGGTGAAGGTGGTTCCCGACCACGTGTACCGGATCCACGTCGAGTACGAGAACCCGATGCCGCATCCTGCGCCGGACGGCGGAATGGGAGAGATCGGCGGCGTGATCTGGGTGTCGAAGGATGCGGTATGGCCGGAGTTCGAGCGACACAATCCGGTTTACGTGGCGGACCTCATAAATACGCTCGAGGCTCCTGAGAAGGCGGGTGGACACGACCACGGAAGCCAGGGCGAGATGGACGGCATGGACCACGACGCGATGCCTTCCAGGAACGGGATGGACTCGGCGCACGAGCACGACGGGAAGTAGGCGTGCCCGGGGTTTTTCAGCGACCCGCTACGGGTTCACGATCGTCGACCTTCGACGAGGCGCCTCGCTCCAGTGCGCATCTCGTATCTCAGACCGATACAGGGGCGTGACCGCCGGCAGGCTCTCGATTCCGGTCCCTCGATCCGTCACGCGTACGGCCAGCAGGTAGGCCCCTGGCGGCGAGTCCGCGAGTTCCACCCGCAGGTGGTGCCGCCCGATCCCGAGGCCCGCTCGGTCGGCCGCCGCCGCGGAAGGAAACCGCAGGGTGAACGCCGCCTCCTCCGGTCCGATCTCGAAGACCCTGTCCGCCTCAACATCCGCCACTACTCGGACCTCCACATCGTATCCAGCCCCTGGCCGGATGCCGTACACTTCGAAGTAGATGTGGGCCGTCCCACCCCCGGATACCACGTGAGTCGGGCCGATCCGCAGGTACGTCATCCCGTCCCGCGACCAGGTGCCTCCCGAATCGGCGGCCACCGCGATGTCGCTCAGGGAGGGAAGGCCTGCCTGGCGGGCCGACACGGTGACCGTGTCGAGCACCCAGTTGCCCAGCCGGCCTCTCTCGCTCCCCCGGTCACGGAGGGCGAGCGTGTACGGGTAGGTCTCGGGCTCGAGAACGACGCGGAAGTGAACCGGGACCCCGGGTTCGGCCCGCAGGGGGTCTTCGACGACCGATCGGGTGGCGCCCTGGAGTCGTCGCATGCCCCCAGGAGTCAGGAAGGCGAGATCCGCCCCGATGTCGTAGGACACGAAACCCTCGAGTCCGGTCACCGGGTCCCTGGCGACCGCGGCCGTCAGATCGCCCGCTCGCGTAGTAGCCAGGAACCACACCTCCGATCGATCTGTGCCCGCCTCTCGGAAACGGAGCGTCTCGTACGCAAATTCGATGGCCGCCGTGAGGTCGGGGGCGTCCGGGATTCCCGAGACCGCATAGCGCGCGTCTTCCTCGTTGATCTCGCGCTCCCAGGCGAGGAATCCCTGGAAACCGGGGTTGAACCGGTCTCCGGCGGCCCGCATGCGAGTGTCCATGCGGCGGAAGTGGTTGTCCTCATACAGAAAGTCGAGGACGCGGCGTGACTGATACAGGTAGGCGAGTCGTCCGCCCCCCACTCGCATCAGTTCGCTCGGCATGGTGAATCCGCTCGCGTCGGCGAGGTTCTCGAGAATCCGATAGTCCCCTAGGGACCTGAACCCCGTTTTCGACACTGGCGCGAAGTGGAACACGCGCGGGCCCTCGGGCCTGTAGTAGGCCCAGGTCTCGTTGAGGTCCATGAAAGGCGCGACGGTGACCAGGGATTCGCCCATGCGGAGGTAGATCAGGCCCCGGTCGTCAATCTCGAGGCTGTCCGCCCGGCCGAGGCGGTCGGCAAGGTCGTCCGTGAGGCGGGGCGTCCTGATGTAATAGAGGCCACGGGCCTGGTGCAGGCGGGCGTAGTGGATCTGCAGTCGCTCCTCGGGGCTGAGCGCCATCCGGAACGCGCGCTGTTCGACGAAACGACGAACCTGGTCGCAGGCCTCAAGGCCAGCCTGCAGCTCCGCCCACGTCGTCAGCTCATCGGGCGTGGCGAGGCCGCGCAGGTCCTCCCACATGGCACGCAGCGTCGGAGTGTCCATTCGCTCGCACGCCTGCCAGAATGCGGCCCCTCCGTCCGCGCGGCGCTCCTCGTACGTACCGGGAATGCCGGGCCCCGATGTCGGCGCCTGGAGGAGGATCCGGGCTCGCTCCAGTTCGACCCGCGGACGAAGTGTTCCATCGGGAGCCCACCGGGCCGGCAGGGCGTTGAGCGCTGAGCGGTACTGGTCCGCCCGCCTCCACAGCACGGCGACCGCTACCGAGTCCGCGTCCGTGACCGGCCCACCCTCCTGCCCCCACTTCAGCAGCGCTCGGCGCACATCCGACACGTCGGGGTGGTCGCGATACAGGGAAAGAGACGAGGCAATGTGCCTCGGGATGGTGTCCCGAGCGGCATGCGAGGCTGCGTAGACGTGTGTCCCGTGAGGCGGAACGGCGAGAGCCCCGCAAGCGACGAGACCAGCACCCGCGATCCGCACCTCCCAGCGGAAGCCGCGTGTCCGACCGATCATGCTGCCTCTGTCACATTTCCCCGATGCCCCACTGGTCCTCCAACGCCTGCAGCAGCGCTTCCGGGTCGCGGCCTTCCTCGATCAGGGGAGCGAGGACGTCCTCCGCCTGCGCCTCGCGGCCCAGGTCCTGGAGCAGAGATCCCAGGAGCAGTCGGGCAGCCAGGTACGATGGTCTCAGCTCCAGGGCTTCTCTGGCGGATCGCTCGGCCGCTGCCGGCTCTCCGAGGAGCTTGAGCGCCACTGCCGAGCCGTACTTCGCCGGAACCCACTCCGGCATCTGCGTCAGCGCGACGCGGAATCTCTCCAGCGCCTTCTCCGGTTTCCCTTGAGTCAGGTCGCAGACGCCAAGATTGGACTGCGCGGCGACCTCGTACGGATACGACCGACCCAGATTGAAGTACGGCTGAATGCGCCGGAAGTTCGATTCCCGCGCGACCTGAAACAGGAATGCCTCGAACTCGGAGCGTGCTCCCCCGGCATCACCGCTCCTGAGCAGCCTAAGTCCCCTCCGAAAACGCCTTGTCTTCCAGTGCCACCAGCGACCGGGCAGGAAGAGGAGCAGCAGGAACAGCACCAGGACCCACCCGGGCGGGCGGAAGAGAAGGAGGATCAGCAGCAGGGCCAGGGCGGCGATGAGAGCTGGAGCGACCAAGGGTTCGCGCGTGCCTCCCGAGCGTTTATGATGTGAGCCGTGATCCGCTATCATTACCATACAGCGCCGCGCGACATCCCGCGCCTCGAAGTGAAGAAGGGCGACACGCTGGTGCACGCCTACAGCGACACGTCTGTCGAAGAACTGATCGAGTGGGGGAGCTCGCACGGGCTCAAGGCCGAGTGGATCGATCGGCGCAACGCCCTGCCTCACTACGACCTGTTCGGGCCGTCGGTGGAGTGGGCCGGAGAAGGCGTGACCCGGGCAGAGCTGGTGGCGGACCTCAGGATGTGGCGGGAAAGGCGGACAGAATGATCTCCGTTTTCGTGACGGCCGTCTCGATCGGGCTCCTGATCCAACTCGGCTACGCACACCGAAGGGCCGTTCAGCGTCTCCGCCTGCGGGACGACCAACGCCCCGCGGCCCTCGCCAGCTGTCCGCCGGTGACGGTGATCCGGCCCGTCAAGGGAAAGGACGTCGAGCAGGAAGCCAACTTTCTGGCGGCTCTCGACACCGGCTACCGCGGAGAGATCGAGACGATCTTCGTTCTCGAGGATGAGGACGATCCGGCCTATTCTCTCGTCCGAAGAACTATCGAGGCACACGAGAACTCCGGCGGGCACGGCACGGCCCGGATACTCCTGGCGGGGGCGCCGCCGGCCGGCCGCACCGGCAAGATCAACAACATGATCGCCGGCGAGGCTGAAGCGCGGGGTGACATCATCGTCTTCGGTGACTCCGACACCAGGCCTGACGCCGCCGTGCTCACGAACCTGATCGAGCACCTCGTGGCGGACGATTCCGCCGGCGCAGCGTTCGCCCCGGTCGTCAACCCATGCCGCCCGCGTTCGGCCGGGGACATAGGGTACGCGATCATCCTGAACGCCTATCTCGTCGCCGGAATGGAGGCGGAGGTCGGCCCACGGCGTACTCTGCCCTTCCTCATGGGACACATGATGGCTTTCCGCCGCACGGCGCTTCACGCCATCGGCGGCGTGAAGTGCGCCGACGGCCAGCTGGTGGACGACATGTACCTGGGCGCACGCATCGTCGAGGCCGGTTTCGACAACGTCATGGGTACCTACCCGCTCCAGGTCATCAACCACGGCCTTGGCCTCGCGGGCTTTCTAAAGCTGTGGCGCCGTTGGTTGTTCTGCGGACGCGGGGGGATCCCGTCCTCCTTCGTGCGTCCGTTCGTGGCGCGCGCGGTCAGCTACTTCGTCTCTCTCGGGCTGGCCATCACCATGCTGGCCACCGGACATGCCTGGCTCGCCGCGCTCCCCGCACTCGTCTGGATCCTGGAGGGACTGCATTACGTGAGACTGCATCGCCTGGTCGGAGGCGCGGCCGTACCGCCATGGTACGTGTGGATGGCGTGGATGCCCTACCTCACGACCATCCCGATCGGCCTGTCGATGTTGATCCGGCCGGAGCTCGAATGGCGGGGACACACGTATCGCCTCGACGCGTCAGCCCGCATACGGTCGACTCCACCCCCCGTGTCACCACGGTCCGTTCCGCCGCCGGGAGATAAGCCGTGATCGACCGGGAAGGTCGTCTCGGACGGCATCTCGGAGCCTGGGTGGTGTGGTCTGCCCGGCACGCCCGCCTGGTGGTCGTGCTGGCGTTCGGCCTGGTCGTCCCTTTGCTGTGGTATAGCTACACGCACCTGCGCGTCGACGCCGACACCCGAAACCTGGTCTCGGATCAGCTGCCGTGGAGGCAGGCCAACGCCGCGCTCGAGAGCGCATTCCCTCACTTGCTCGACGACATGCAGATCGTCATCGACGCGGCGTCGCCGGAGATCGCGGCGGAGGCTCAACACCGGTTGGCGGAGGACCTGGTGGCTCGGACCGACCTCTTCAGCTTCGTGTACGCGCCGGGTGGGGGTGACTTCTTCGAGCGTCACGGGCTCCTGTACTCCAGCACGGAGGAACTGGAGGAGCTCGGCTCACGCATGCGCGACTACCGCTGGATGTGGCTCGCATTGGAGGAAGAGCCGACGCTGGGCGGCCTCGCCTCCGCGGTGAACCGAATCGCGGCGACGGACTCCACGGACGGACTGGACGTGCCGTCGATACTCCTGGCCGTCGGAGGCGCCTTCTATTCAAGTCGGTACGGGTACTTCTTCACGTTCCCCTGGACCGACCTCATGCGGGGACGACGCGCGGAGCAAGCTGAGCTTCGCCGCTTCATCCTCGCCAAGCCCATCCTCGATTACTCGCGATCGAGGCCAGCCGCGGCTGCCATGCAGGCCATCCGCGACGGCGCCGCCCATCTCGACCTCGACCACCGGGCCGTCCAGGTCCGCATCACCGGGTCCGAGGCATTCGAGCACGAGTCGATCGATGCCGGACTTTCCGACGTGCCACGGCTTCTGGTGGGGGCCCTGGTCATGGTCGCCATCATTCTGCTGGCGGGCCTGGGGTCGGTCCGCCTTCTCGTCGCGAGCCTGTGCGTGCTGTTCGCCGGACTGGCCGGTACAGCGGCGTTCGCCGCCGTGGCAGTGGGGGGCCTGAACATGCTCTCCGTGGCGTTCGCCATCCTGTACGTCGGACTGGGCATCGACTACGCGATCCACTTCTGCCTGAACTACGTGGAGGCACGGGGAGAGACCGGATCGCACATCGAGGCCCTGCGCCTGACGGCCGAGCGCGCCGGTGTGGCTCTCTTCCTCAGCGCCGTGACCACCGCCCTGTGCTTCTACGCGTTCATGGTCACCGACTTCACCGGCGTCGCAGACCTCGGGAAGATCGGCGGAACGGGAATGTTGATCAGTTTCGTCGCCACCATGGGCCTGCTGCCGGCCCTGCTCAGCCTGCGGCCATTCCGGCTGCCAGAACCCGATCAACAAGCGCTCGCGCGAGCCGCCCGCCGTTCCGCACGTCGGGCCAGGCCCATGGCGTGGCTCGACCACGCTGTCACGCGGGGGCGAGGCCCGATCCTCGTCGTGGCACTGCTGCTGGGTGTCGGCTCGGTGACCCTCATCCCACGGGTCCGCTTCGACCAGGACGTGATCAACATGAGCGACCCGAATTCCGAATCGGTGGCCACGCTGCGAGAACTGCTCGAGGATCCGAACACGGCAGTAAGGGCCGTGTCCATGACGGAGCCGGATTCGGCACGTGCGATGGCCGTTGCTGCCCGGCTCGACGAGCTCGACGTCGTGCGGGGGACCATGACGCTGAGTACGTTTGTCCCCTCCGACCAGGAAGCGAAGCTGGAGATCATTGCCGGGCTCGCTGCAGACCTGGGGCCCGCGCCGCGTATCTGGGACAGATCACACGCCGAGCCGGGAGATGGCGAAGCCGGGTACGAGAAGCGCATGGAGGCCGTGCAGCGCCTGCGCGCCACGGCCTCGGATCTATACCTGGGCGGAGATTCGGCCACGAGCGCCGCGGCCGGGCAGCTCCTCTTTCTGATCGACCTGTGGCGTTCCTCGATTCGCGTGTGGCCGGCCGAGACGCGAGCTTCGATCGCCGCGGGCCTCGAGCAGTCGCTGGTCGGAACACTGCCGTGGGTACAGGCCCGATTCCGCCGTGGCCTGAGCGCCGGTCCGGTCACCAGGCGCGACCTTCCGAGCTCGCTGCGGGAGCGGTGGGTAGCGGCGAACGGTGTCGAGCGAGTCCAGGTCCTGCCCGCCGAGCGGCTGGATACTCCAGAGAAGCTGCGTGACTTCGTCGAGTCCGTCCAGGCAGAAGAGCCGGCTATCACGGGCATGCCTGTCGAGAACGTCGAGCTCGGGAAGGTCACCGTGCGCGCGTTTCAGCAGGCGTTCGGACTGGCGCTCCTGGCCACGGCCGTAGCCCTGTTGCTACTGCTGGGCGACCCGCGGGCGAGCGCGATCGTGATGATCTCGCTTCTCCTCGCCACCCTCCTCACGGGAGCGGCGGCCGTGATCTGGGACATCCCGTTCAACATCTCGAACATCATCACGCTGCCGCTTCTCCTGGGGCTCGGCGTGGACGCCGGAATCCACATGGTGCACCGGCGTCGCCAGACCCGGGACGGAGAGCGGCTGCTCGACACGGCCACCGGCCGCGCCATCCTGTACAGCGCCCTGACCACCATGGTGGGGTTCGGGAACCTGACGCTCGCCAGCCACCGGGCGATCTCGGGCATGGGCGCCCTCCTGGTGGTCGGGATGGTGAACGTGTTGATCTGCACGTTGATCGTGCTCCCGGCCATCATGGCGCGGCGGGCGCCGGCACGGTCGCCGATTCTGCAGGCCATCGCTGGATCAGCGCGAGGCGGCTGATGCGGGGGACTGTCGCACCGACCCGAATCGTGTTTGTCTGCTTTCTTCTGGCCTTCACGTGCTGCTCTCACGCCTCCGCGCAGGAGGAGAGCCCCTCTTGTTGCGCTCGATTCGAGTACGTGCTGGAACGAACCATCTTCAAGATCGACGCGGTCAGGCTCGAGCTCACGTTGCATGGCACGACGCCCGGCCAGGTCGTGGCATTCGTGAGAAATCGACCAGATCCGAAGTCCTCGTCCGACTCGGTCGCCTCATTGTACCTGGCCGCCGATGACGCCGACGTCCGCATGACCTTCCTGAGGTCGTTCAGCCTCGGCCGTTTTCTCGACGGCAACCGTGACATCATGGAGAAGTTGAGGAAGGCGGGGATACTCAGCGACGAGGAGGTCCGAATCGGTCCCGAACAGAGGCGAGTGCTGATGGGCTCTCTCTTCGGACCGCGATCGGGATTTCGAAGGGGATTGCTCGACCTGGTGTTCAGGGGCGCGGAAGCTGAAGGCGGGCGGGAGTAGCCGTTCTTTGGCCGGCGACCGTCCTCAATACGCCTTCAGCTCCGCCATGGCCTCCACGAGATCCGGCACCTGCGGGAGGGTCTCCTCCTCCAGCTGCGGCGCATATCCCACGAACGTGTCGGTGGCCGCCAACCTGCGCACCGGGGCGTCCAGCCACTCGAACAGGTCGTCCGCGATTCGGGCGGCGATCTCGGCGCCCCAGCCCCACGATTTCGAGTCCTCGTATGCCACGAGCACCCGGTTCGTGCGCTTCACGGACTCCGCGATCGCGTCCATGTCCAGCGGGTTGAGCGTGCGAAGATCCAGGACATCCGCGCTCACCGGACGCCCTTCCTTCTCCAGCGCCTTGAGCGCCTTCCGCGTCCGCTCCACAAGGGCGCCGTAGGTGACCACCGTGATCTCGTCCCCTTCCTCGACACGGTTCGCCCGGCCGAACGGGATCATGTAGTCGGGGCCCGGATACCGGCCCTTGTTGTACGTCTGCCGGTACAGGTGTTTGTGCTCGAGGAACAACACGGGGTCGGCGCACCGGATCGCCGTGCGCAGCAGGCCGTTCGCGTCTTCGGCGTTCGATGGGCAGACCACGTGCATGCCCGGCGTGTGCGCGAACAGCGACGCTCCCGTCTGCGAATGGTAGATCCCACCGCCCGACAGGTAGCCGCCGTACGTGGTCCGGATCACGACCGGTGAGGTGAAGGCTCCGTTCGAGCGCCACCGCATCGTCGCGAGCTCGTTCCGCATCTGATGGAAGGCCGGCCAGATGTAATCGAAGAACTGGATCTCCACCACCGGCTTCATCCCGCGCAGCGCCATCCCCACAGCCCGCCCGACGATGTTGGCCTCGGCGAGCGGCGAGTTGAACACGCGGTCCGATCCGAACTCGCGCTGCAGGCCCCAGGTGACCTTGAACACGCCACCCTTCCCCTTCACTTCGTCCAGATGCTGCTCGCGCGACACGTCAGCCACGTCCTGGCCGAACACGATGATGCGCGGATCCTGCCGTATCTCGTCGCGCATGCACATGTTGATGAGATCCACGACGGTCGTCAGCTCGCCTTCGAACGCGGGCTCGGTCGAGAAGTCGTCCGAGGTCGGGTCCACCTCGTGCGCGAACACATGGTCGTACACCGTGTCCGCGCCGGGCTGTGCCTGCTCGGACGCGCGCTCGCTGGCCTCCATGACGTCGGTATCTACGCCCTCGCGCAGGGCTTCGAGATCCTCCTGCGTCGCGATGCCAGCGCTCACCAGGAACGCGGCGAAGTTGGGGATCGGGTCTCGAGATTCTTCCTTCTCACGCTCGGCCTCCGACTTGTACATCCGCTCGTCGTCGGACATCGAGTGGCTGTACGGCCGCGTCACGTGGGCATGCACGAAGGCGGGCCCGCGCCGGGCGCGACAGTGCTCCGCTGCCCTTCGCATCGCCCCGTATGAGGCGATGGGGTTCGTCCCGTCCACCTCGATCACCAGGAGGTCCGGGAAGCCGCTCACGAGCTTCGAGATGCTGCCGCCCGCCGTGTTCACTTCCACCGGCACCGAGATCGCGTACCCGTTGTCCTCCACGAGGTAGATGACCGGGAGCTTCAAGTTGGACGCCGTATTGAGCGACTCCCAGAATTCGCCCTCGGAGGTGGTCCCGTCGCCCGTCGTGACGAGCACGACCTCGTCGTCGTGGAACGCGACGCCATCTTCTGCCAGGCCAAGGCGGCCTGCCCTCCCGCCGACCTCGGCGCATCCCACTGCCTGCAGGAACTGCGTCCCGGTCGGACTGGAGACGTTGACCAGGTTGTAGTCCTTATGGCCCCAGTGAGACGGCATCTGTCGGCCGCCACTCGCCGGATCGTCCGCCGCTGCGACGCCCTGGAGGAACATCTCATACGGGGTGACGCCGAGCTGCAGCGCGAGCGCCCGGTCGCGGTAGTAGGTGAAGAACCAGTCATACGCCGAACGGAGGGCCATCCCGGCGGCGACCCCGATCGCCTCGTGCCCGGCTCCACTGATCTGGAAGAAGATCTTCTGCTGCCGCTTCATCAGCAGCTCGCGATCGTCGATGCGCCGTGACAGGTACATCGTACGGTACATGGACAGCAGATCGGCAGGCTGCAGGCCCTGCTGATCCTGCTCCGGCATCCGGTCCTCCACGTCCTCCGTCGGTGTCTCCATTCCCGCCTTCCGCCTCGCGCCGGGGCGCCGTATCGTGCGCCGGGGCGCCGCGCCGGGCGCCCGCTGATTTACCAATCGAATTCGAGAGCGCACAATAATAGCGTGTGTGAACGAGGCGTACCAAGTGCAGTAAGTCCGTACCCCGCATCTTGACGCGTGACAGGACCTGGGCCAGAATAGGGCAGGAGATTTAGTACAGGCTAAACTTTCTCGCCCTGACAGCGAGTTGCCCATGAGTCGCACTCACAGAATCCTGGTGGCCGCAGCGGTGCTGACGCTGACTTTCCCGGTCGTGTCCTCCGCCCAGGAGGCCGACCCCATGATCACCGACCGGCCCGACTACACCGAGAGCGCCTCGACCGTGTCGCCGGGTCGGTTTCAATTCGAGATGGGGTACACGTTCACGCGCGCGGGCCAGGAAGATCGCCACAACTTCGGTGAGCTCCTGGCTCGCGTCGGGATCCTGACGTGGCTCGAGGGACGGCTGGGCCTCAACTCGTTCTCGCAGCTCCGCGCCCCAGGCGCCGACCGCGAGGGCTTCGAGGACCTGACGATCTCAGCGAAGGCCGTGCTGTACAGAAAGCCTGGGGAAAGCTCGGCCGCAGTGCCACAGGTGGCGCTGCTGTTCGGCGTGGACCTGCCGACGGGTGAGAGCGGGTTCGGAGAGAACGAGCTGCAGCCCGGAGTGAAGGTAGCGTTCGACTTCCAGCTCACAGAGCGAGTCAACTTGGGCTCGAACCTGGGCTGGGCGTACGTGTTCTCCGACGACCGTAGGTTCCACCAGGGCGTCGGAAGCGTCGTGCTCGGCTACTCGATCAGCGACCCACTCACGACGTACGTGGAGTGGTACGGACTTTTCCCCGAGAACCGGGGCGGCGGGTCCAACCACTACGTCAACGGAGGCTTCGCCTGGCGTTTCAGACCGAAGTTTCAGCTTGACTGGCGGATCGGCGTGGGCCTGCAGGACCCCGATCCCAACTGGTTCACAGGTGTCGGGCTCTCGTTTCGGCTGTAGCGCACCGCGGCCCGACCTGGCGTGAACACCCGGGGTTCTTCAGCTATCTTCTAGTCCTCTGAGATCTGCTCCAGGGCCCCGATGCCTCGCGGTCTACGCCGCTTCAGCCGGGTCGCTTCCCTGTGTCGGGCCTCCACCCAGCGGATCATCGCGGCCTGCGAGCTCCGCCGGTCGTCGTCTCCCTCGGGCCGACGCTGCTCGTAGCTTCCGTCCGCGAGCATGTCCCAGGCCGACCGTCGGTCGTCGAGCTGGGCGTTGAGACTCAGCCGAAGCTCGTCCTGCAGCTCCGGATCCTCGACCGGGGCAAGGATCTCCACGCGACTCCGGAGGTTGCGCCGCATCGCGTCGGCTGACCCGATGTAGTACTCCTCCTCGCCGCCGTTCCGGAAATAGTAGATCCGACCGTGCTCGAGGAATCGGCCGACCACACTCACGACCCGCACGTTGTCCGACAACCCCTCGATTCCGGGGCGCAGACGGCACGTGTCACGGATCACGAGATCCACCTGTACTCCAGCGCGCGAAGCCTCGTAGAGCGCCCGGGTGACGTCGACGTCCTCCAGGGCATTCAGCTTCATCTGGATCAGACCGTCGCCGTGCTCCTTCTGTTGGCGGACCTCACGCTTGATCTTCGCCAGGATCGCGGGCTTCATGATCTTCGGAGCAGGCAGGATCTTCCGGTAGTTCCGGCTCGGCTTATACCCGGTCGTCAGGTAATTGAACATCTCGGTCAGGTCGCTCCCGATGTCGGGATCCGATGTCAGGAGACCCACGTCAGAGTACAGGCGAGCCGTGCCCTCGTGGTAGTTGCCGGTGCCGATGTGCGCGTAGCGTCGCAGGCCGTCGTAGTCCTGCCGCACCACCAGGATCGCCTTGCAGTGCGTCTTGAGTCCGACGACCCCGTACGTCACGTGGATGCCCGAGGCGCTGAGGCGGTTCGCCCACCGGATGTTCGCGGCCTCGTCGAACCGGGCCTTCAGCTCCATCACGGCGGTTACCTGCTTGCCGTTGCGGGCCGCGTCTATCAGGTGGTCCACGGCCTTCGAGTCTGCGGATGTCCGGTACACGGTCATCTTGATGGCCCGGACCTTGGGATCGAAACTCGCCTCGCGCAGGAATCGCTCTACCGACGTCGTGAAAGACTCGTAGGGATGGTGCAGAAGCAAGGCGCCGGCCTCACGGATCGTGTGGAAGATGGACCGGTCCTTGACGATCTGTGGGTGATCAACCGGGTGGTGCGGAAGGTCGCGCAATTGGGGCACGTCGATGCCGACGATCTCCCACAGGTTCCCCAGACCCAACATTCCTTCCATCTCGAACACGTCCGACTCCTCGTCCAGGCCCAGCTCAGCCGCGAGCATTCCGCGGTGCACGGGATCCATGTCCGGGGCCACTTCCAATCGCACGATCGGGGCGAACTTCCGCTGTCGTAGCTCCGTCTCGATCATCGCCAGCAGATCGTCCGCCTCGTCCTCTTCCAGCTCGGTGTTCGCGTTCCGGGTCACCCGAAACAGCTCGGCCGAGTCGATCTCCATCCCGGGGAACAGAAGGTCCAGGTTCGCTGCCATCACCTGCTCGAGCGGCACGAACACGTTGCGATCCGGGAGATGAAGGAAGCGCGGCGTACCCGTGCCGACCGGCGCCTTCACGCGGGCCAGCGAGGGGAAGACGTCGCCCGGCAGCCGCAACGTGACGAGCAGGTTCAGCGACAGGTTCGAGATGAACGGGAACGGGTGCGCGGGGTCCGTCGCCTGCGGCGTAACCAGCGGGTAGATGTTCTCCACGTAGTGCGCGCGGAGCCACTCGCGATCTTCCTCCGGCAGATCGTCGTGGTTGGCGAGCACGACGTCGTGCTCGGTGAGAGCCGAGACGATGTCGAGGAATACCACACGCTTCCGGGCCTCGAGGTCACGGACGATTGCGTAGCTCTCATCGATCTGCGCCTGTGGACTTCGGCCGTCCACGCTGAGACTGACTACCCCTGCCCCGACCTGCTGCTTGAGTCCTCCGATCCGTTTCATGAAGAACTCGTCGAGATTCGAGCTGACGATGGCCACGAACTTCAATCGCTCGAGCAGCGGCACCCTTTCGTCCTCGGCTTCCGCCAGGACCCGGTAATTGAAGTTGAGCCACGTGAGCTCGCGATTCAGATACAGATCGGGATCCTCGAGGTCGAATACTCCGTCGGGGCCCGGCGCGGGGACGGGCACGGTGTCCGGGGGTGTGGTTCGCGAGTCGGCCGCCGCCGGTGCGTCGATGTCGGGATCCACCACCGGAAGCTCGATTTCCTGTTCCGCCGACGTGAACGGCTCCACCGCCGCCTGGCGCCCCGGCAGCGGCGGTCTCAGGTGATCCGGAAGGCTGACGCGCTTCGCCCATTCTGAGCGGAAGCCTAACCCGTTTCCATCCGGGCGACCCGTGAATTCGTTGTCGTCCATGCGTTTACCCACCCGTCCTTGCCAGTTGCAAACCGTCCAGATCCCGCAGCGGGTAGTCCAGGGCTCGATCCAGCGCATCGCACAGGATCTCGAGCACCCGCACCCGCGCGTATCGCTTGTCGTTCCCTTCGATCAGGTACCAGGGCGCAATCGGCGTGCCGGTGAGCCTGACCATGTCGTCCACCGCTACATCGTAGGCCTGCCAGCGCTCGCGGTTCCGCCAGTCCTCATCGGTCAGTTTCCAGCGCTTGTAGGGAGTCTCTTCGCGAGATCTGAAGCGCCGGTCCTGTTCCTCCTGCGTGATGTGGATCCAGTACTTCACCACCACCGAGCCGTGATCCACGAGCTGGGCCTCGAAGTCGTTGATCTCCTGGTAGGCCCGCAGCCATTCCTCCTGGGTCGCGAACCCCTCGACACGCTCCACGAGCACCCGGCCATACCAGCTCCGGTCGAAGATCAGGAATCGGCCGGCTCCGGGCAGGTGGCGCCAGAACCGCCACATGTAGTGGTGCGCATTCTCTTCTTGCTTCGGCGCCGCGATCGACAGGATCTGGTAGTCACGGGCGTCGAGAGCGGGCGTGATCCGCCGGATGGCCCCACCCTTTCCCGCCGCGTCCCAGCCCTCGAACACCAGGATCGTGGACCGGCCTCGTTCCCGGGCGACGCGGTACAGCCGATTCAGCCGGGCCTGCAGCCTCGTGAGCTCCGCCCGATACGTGCTCTTCTCGATGGTCTTCCCGCTATCCAGGGCCGAGAGAACCGTTACGGGCCGGATCGCCGCTCGTGCAGGACTGTCGGAGTCGCCGGCTGTCTCCGTTTGCCCGTCGCCTGAGGTCGCCGCCGCCTGTTCGAGCCTCTCGGTGATCCGGTCGCGCAGCGCTTCGCCTACGGTCAGGCTGCGGTAGTTGGCGTCTGCACCTTCCACGATACGCCACGGAGCCCATTCGGTATCGGTGCGCTGGATGATGTGCCCGGAAGAGCGAATGAAGCGGTCGTACATCGTCCAGTGTTCCCAGTCCTTCCGCGTCACTCTCCACCGTTGGAGCGGGTCGGCCTCGAGCTGCTCGAAGCGCTCCTTCTGTACCTCGCGCCCCAGGTGCATCCAGAACTTGAGGAACACGTATCCGTCATCGGCGAGGGTCTTCTCGAACGCGTTGATCCCGTCGAGCTGCGCATCGAGCTCGGCATCCGTAGTCTCTCCGTACACGCGGTCGAGCAGCGGGTCCGTGTACCAGGCACTCAGGAACAGGCCGATTTCACCGCGAGGCGGGAGGTCCCGCCAGAATCGCCAGTTCCTGGGGCGGGCCGCCTCCGGCTCCGAAGGGGCGCCGAACGCGCGCGTAGTGATCCCCCTCGGGTCCATCCACTCGTTCAGCAGGTTGGTAAGCTCGCCCTTCCCGGCCCCGTCCACGCCGGCGAACATCACGACGACCGGGAAGTCGGACTCACGAAGGCTCGTCTGCACCTCCAGGAGCTCCTGCCGCAGCTCGTTCGCGCGGGCCTTGTACTCCGACCGCTGAATCGCCGCGCCGGTCTCGGCAGCCTCAAAAAGGGCGTGAGCCTCGTCGAACGAGGGGATTTCGGCGAAAGTCGGCGGGCTCGAGCTCATCAGGTCGATCCTCAGTGGGCCAGCTTGATGTTCAGATACTCGGATTCGTCCGTGACCTCCCGCACCACGTACGGGGCGATCCAATCCGGCAGTTTCGGCTCAACATCCTCCGATGGAAGCTCGACTTCTGCGAGCACCAGTTCCCTGTCCGTGAACTCGTCCACTTCCCACACGAGTCCGCCTTCGGACACGCGATAGCGGCGCTTGCTGACCCGGCGTCCCCACGTCAGCGGCCACAGGACCTCGAACGTCTTCCGGTCCGTGTCCTCCTGCAATTCGATCCTCCGTATGCCGGAACCGACCTTCACCGTGCGAACGTACCACTCTTCGCCGTCCCATCGGACGCGGCGCACCCGTTCCTGCAGCCGCTCACCGGGAATGTAGCCCTGCTCGATCTCCCGGTACGGCCGACCCTCGAGGCTCGGTGGCAGGCCTGACAACAGGTATTTCCGCTCGATCTCGACGTCCGCGGCCCCCGTGATCACCAGTGATTCCCGGACCTTCTCCACGGAAGAGAAGAACGCCGCGCTCCGATCGCCGAGCCAGCTCTCGCGCAGGCGTCCGAACAGCTCCCGCTGTTCCGCCTCCAACCAGCCGGCAAGCCTCCGAAGACCCGGCTCGGCGTCCGACGGAAGTCCGCCGGCTATCTGCCGTTCGAGCTTCGCCACCAGGCCGGACAGCAGCTGCACGTCGCGCAGGTCTCCGAGCATGTCCTGCAGGTTTTTCAGGCCCGTCAGCAGAGGCTCGACGCCTTCCACATCGTCGGCTATCGGTTCGAGAAGGTATCTGAGTCGCTTCGCCCGAATCCGCGCGCGGTGTGCCTCCGCTTCGTCGGCCGGCGTGTGGACACGCGACAGATCAACATCGAGCTGCGCGGCGTACTCCGGAAGATACCGCTCGAGGGCAGCCGAGAACCGTACTCCTTCACTGAGACCACTCGCCCGGGCGGCCGTCTCGAGGTCGTCGAGCCCGAGACGCAACCGACGATCCAGCTTGCGGAACTTGCGCGGCGCACGGGACACGGCCTTTTCGTATCCCACCCTCAGCCGCGCTTCGAGATCCTCGCGAAGCAGTTCTACGCCCGGGGCCTCGGCCAGCGTCACGTCGAGCTGCCGGGCCTCCAGCCACACCAGATGTACCTCGGCATCGCGTCCGCCGCCGGTCGAAGATGCCAGGTTTCGGATCTTCCGGCGGCGCTTCGGCGACACGGCCGTCGCCAGATACGGAGCGTAAGCCTGCAGGTTACTGCGCAACCTGCGAAGACTGACCCTGAAGTCGTGCAGAGCCTCCTTGTCTCCTCGTTTCTCAAGGCGACGGACGGCCTGCTCGGCCCGGCCCAGGTAGAACCGCGCGATGCGGACCGCTCCCTCGTAGGCGGGCAGATCGAGCAGACCGGAGGGTCGGCGTGCCATTAGCTCATCGCCCCAGGCGGCGGAGCTGCGCCGGGGCCAGGAACCAGTGGAGCCAGGCGGAGCCGGGCTTCAGCGGTCCCGGAAACTCGAGAAGCATCGCCGATCCCTTTTTTATCACGGCGAAGTCGTGCCACGCGCCGGTGAGCAGCCAGGCGGCCCAGTCCGACATGTGGGGCTCGTGTCCGACGGCCGCGACTATGTCTTCCGGACCGCATTCGCCGAGCCACTCGAGAAAGGCCTCGCCGTCTCCCGTTCCCAGTGCATCCGCATGCTCCAGCCGGAGACCGTCATAGGCTTCCGCGACGATCTCGGCGGTCTGCACGGCACGCGTAAGGGGGCTCGTGGCGAGCACGTCGATGTCCGGAACCAGGGTCCTCAGGCCGGCGGCGCCGCGCGCCATGCGGGCTCTCCCCCTCTCCGTGAGCGGACGGTAATAGTCCGACTGCCCGGTGCGAGCAAACTCGAACCGGTCTTCCGCGATCGCGTGGCGGATGAGCAGCAACTGCATCGAACGTCCCGTCATCTGCGACGATGTGGAGCCCGAGCCGCATCGCCAGGGGCCGTAGAAACTGGGCTCCAGCCGAGCAAATGTCGAGCAAATCGTGCGCCGGGAGCGTGAGACGCGTCAGAAGAACGCGGTCAGCGAGACGTAGAGACTGGAAGGCACGATGCCGTATTCCGAGCCCGGAACGCTCGCGATGGGCGCCTCGGGAGGACCCGAGCCCAACGGCGGCAGAACGATCCGGCGCTCACTGGCCCCGATCCCGAAGAAGAAGCCGCCCCGCACATAGACCTCGTTCGACAGGGAGTAGCTGGCCGCCGGCGAGAGGAGGAAACTCTCGTCGTCCATATTCCATACCGTCAGGAAGTCCGCCGTCAGCAGGGGCGACGCCTGCCACGAGGCCTGCAGGGCAGTCTCGTTACGCCCGATCACCTGCAGTTCTCCGCGGCTGAATGGATCGGAGAGCAGGACCTCCAGATAGTCGCCCGGATCCGTAGCGCCGTACCCGTCGCGCTGGTACTCGAGCACCACATACAGATCGCGGCCGGCGAGCGGAAAGTTGCGGTCCGCACCGATCGAGAGCCGGAGCACGTCGTCCGGCCAGCGAAGCTGCATCTCACCCCGGAAGGCCGTGCCGGCGGTGGTCAGGGTGGCAGCGGCCGACGCGGCGCCCTCGTCGTGCAGCACGCCCGCCCAGGCGGATACCTCCCAGGGCCCCGAGGCCGTCTTGATCCGACCTAGGGCCGTCATCGTGGTCCCGTCCCGCGTGTCCGCCGGCCGGAGAACGAGCTCGAGCTCGGTGAACGGGCCCGTGAAGCCCTGGATCCGCAGGGCATCTACGCCGGCCCGGTACTCCCGGAACGGATCGGCCGGGTCGAACGGCGCGAACGGGTCGGCCGGAGTGAAGATCAGCGCCGTCGCCCACGAGATCGTCTGCCGGCCGACCGTCGCCGCGGCGGACGCGCCGAGCGGCGCGCTGATCAGCAGGCGGTCGAACCGGTGCCTCCACGACCCGTGATCCCAGTCCTCGATCGTCCACTGGAGGGGAAGCCAGTCGATGCCCGTCGAGCTGGCGCCAAGCACCGGGGTAAAGCCCAGGTCCGGGTCGGAAATGAGGGACAGCCCCTGCTCGTAGGCGATGTCGAAGTGCAGCGGCCCGACGTCAGGCGAGGCCATGAGCCTGAGGCGCTGGAAATCGGTGACCCCGGCCGGAGTGAAAGGACCCTCGAGGGCGCCGGTGGCCACGTTGAGGTAGTAGCCGCCCAGGCGCAGATCCTCGCGCAGCGACTGCGCGCGAGCGGCTTCCGGTGATACGACCGCCGCGGCACCGATCGCCACCGCCATGCAACCCGCGACGGCCGCGCGTCGCAAACGCATGGCTTCAGTCGCGCCTGTCGTCGTCCACGATCGCACCGTCCACCAGGCGAACCACGCGGCGGGCCCGGTCCATCAGACGCGTGTCGTGAGTCGCGAACACGAACGTCGTGCCCAGGTCCCGGTTGAGCTCGGCCATCAGGTCGATGAGCGCCGTGCTCGTGGCAGTGTCGAGATTGGCAGTGGGCTCATCGGCCAGCACGAGGGCCGGTTCGCCGACCACCGCTCGGGCCACCGCCACGCGCTGCTGCTGACCGCCCGACAGCTTGCCGGGCCGCCGGTCCTCCAGCCCCGCTATCCCGATGCGTTCGAACAGTTTTTCCACCTTCTCCCGGCGCTCCTCGGGCGGCACGTCGCGCAGCAGGAGAGTGAACTCGGCGTTTTCGAGCGCCGTGAGCACAGGCAGGAGGTTATAGGCCTGGAACACGAAACCCAGGCGCTCGAGGCGCAGGCGGGCCAGCTTCCGCTCGGACAGCTCAGTGATGTCCGTGCCGTCGATCCACACCCTGCCGTCAGTGGGGCGGGTGAGGCCGCCGAGCAGGTTGAGAAGCGTCGTCTTGCCGGACCCGGAGGGCCCTGCCAGGACCACGAACTCACCGGGCTCGATCGTCATCGACACGTCACGAACCGCCTCTACGCGGATCCCGTCATGCGCGAATACCTTCCACAGGTCCTCGGTGCGCACCGCGGCGGTGCCGTTTCCATTTCCGTTCACGCCGTCGCTCATCGTCTCTATTCCTCGAACTTCATGGCCTCGGCCACGTCGATGCGCGTGGCGCGCCAGGCCGGGTATATAGATGACAGGGAGCCGATCACCAGGATGAAGAACAGGCTCTGCACGATCTGACCCCAGTGGAAGCGGGGCACGATCACAGGGTCAATTACGATGCCGGCCGCCTCCATCTCCATGTCCCACATGGCCGAGAAGTCGAGGCCGTTGCGGAAGAATCCCCACACGATCGCCGCACCAAGGGCCATTCCCACCAGGCCGCTAAGAGCGGTCAGGACCATGCCCTCGATGAACACCACGCGCCCGACCTCGCCGCGCTCGAGCCCGAGCGCCCGGAGCACGCCGAACTCCCGAGTCCGATACATGACAGACATGAGGATCGAGTTCACGATCGCGGTGCCGGCGATTACGAACAGGACCAGGTGAAAGATGTAGTCCGCCCAGTCGTCCATCCTCACGGCGGCGTCGAGCTCGGGCATCGATTCGCGCCACCCGAGCACTGCCGCTTCGTCGGTCCACTCCGAGAGGGCGCTCCGCATTGCCGACCGCACCGGGCCCACGTCCCGGCTGTTCCTGAGAAGCAGCGCCTCCGACGTCACCGCTCCGGGCATGGCGAGCCACTCCTGCGCCGTCGTGAGCGGGATCTGCACGAACCCCTCATCCACTTCGGGGATTCCACTCCGGAAGGTGCCTGCGACCCGCACCATCTGGCCCGTGATGTCGCCGTTTGCGTCCTGCGCCGTGAGCACGAACCGGGATCCATCCTTCAGCTTCAACCGACTTGCCAGGCGAGCACCCACGTACGCCCTGACACGGTCGTCTGGCTCGAGCCAGCGTCCTTCCACCAGCTTCTCGTCGAGGCCTGAGAAGGCCCGCTCGCGCTCGGGATCGACTCCCATGATGGTGGCCGGCAGTGCGCCCGAGGACGAGGAAGCGAGGCCGTGCACCGTCAGCCGGGGCGCTGCCACCACGAGGCGCATCGCGACGTCGGGAGACGCCACGGCATCCCGCACCGCCTGACGCACTTCCGGTGACAACCGGTACTCGAGCGTGCGCCGTGTTCGATACTCAGGCGCCTCCACTGAGACATGGCCGCCTCCCATACGGACGCCGGCGTCGATCCAGTCCTCGTGCCCGCCCTCGGCGATCGCACGCGAGAACACGAGCAGGGCCATCGCGAGCACCATCGCCGAGCCACTGAGAACGCTCCGCCGCTTCTGCCGACGGAGGTTGCGCAGGGCGAGGCGCAGCCGGATGCTCCCGCGCGTGCTCATCGGCCCGCCAGCGTATCGGCCGGCGGCACCCGCGAGCTGCGGTACGCCGGGTACAGGGCGGCGGCCAGCGCCGTAACGAACATCGCCCCCGCCGTGATAAGCATCATCGAGGTCGGCCACTCCACGCGAAGGATCGGTCGCATCAGGCCACCCGCCATCGTAAAGCCTCCGTACACCCAGCTCATATCGGGCGGCGCGGCCTTCCACCACGCCAGGATCGGCAGCGTAACCGCGAGGCCGACCGCCAGGGCCAGCGCCCCCAGGACGAGGGCTTCGATGAGCACCGAGCGCACGATGAAACCGGGGCCGCCTCCGATGGCCAGCAGCACGGCAAACTCACGGCGACGCTCGAATGACGACATGAGCATGGTGTTGGCGACCCCCCAGATCGCCATGCCGAACACGAAGACGATGAGCATCCATTCCATGCTGCTCATCAGGTGGGCATACTCCACCATCTCGGGTCGAAACTCCGTCCACGGCTGCACGACGGTAGCCGGACCCGCGGACCCGATCGCGGCACGGACTCCGGTCGCTGCGTCTTCCGCATCCCACGGGTCGTCCACGCGCGCGGCGATCTCGTGGATGCGCCCCGGCGGCAGGGCCACGAGCTCCTGTACCACCTCTATGGGCGCCACGGCGTAGCCCAGGTCGAGCTCCGTGACCGTCGTCGTGAAGATCCCCGATACGATGAACAGATCGTTTCCGAGCGAGCCGTCCGCGCCCGGCGCCACGACCACGACTTCGTCTCCGGGGTCGACATCGAGCTGCCGGGCCATCTCGCGCCCGATCACGACCTCGTACTGGCCTGGTGTCGGGGCCCGTCCCTCGTCGATGTGACTCAGGAGCCGGGAAACGTGAATCTCACGCTCCGGGTCCACGCCGAGGATCACGCCGGCCGCCGTCGCCTGGCCCGTGCTCACGAGCCCGCCGGCGTACACCCGGGGAGTAGCAGCCGAGATGTTCGGATCGGCGGCCACCTCGGCGACGAGCGCCTCGACGTCCACGCCCTCACGGCCCCCGATCGTCTCGTAGATCCCGCGATCCGGCAGATAGTCCTCGGCGAACACCTGGAGCTGGCCGGTGACCATTCCTGTGCCGTTGTCGATCATCTCCGACACGAGCCCGCGGGACAGGCCGCTCATCAAGACGACGGACAGGTAGCCAAGCGCGAGCCCGAGCGTCGTGATCAGCGTGCGACGCCGGTTCCGTCCCAGGTTACGCCAGCCGATCCTCCACGACGCCCCTTTCATCATCCTACCTCGTGTCCCGCAGGCGGCGGAGAGAGAAGAATGCTTCGTCGAGGTCCACGTCGAATTCGAGCTCCGAGTACCGGAACTCGGTGAACTCGCCCGGCTTGTCCTCCGGCACGATACGCATCGCCGCCGGAACGAGCCGGCCACCCAGCTCGCGGTAGTCGAAGAACGTCATCGTGCGCACCAGCTCGCCGTCCTCGTCGTAGTATCGGGCGTAGACCGGCATCGTGTCTGACTTCCGCACCTGGTATGAGATCCGGCCCCACACGACCGGGGCCTCGGGACGCGGCACCAGATCGAATTCCCACACTTCGACTCCATCCCGGTCTCCCTCGAAGGCGGGCGTAATCTCGTAGTCCTCGATCAGCCGGCTCTCCTTCACCAGGTCATCGTTGGTGAAGTGGGAGCCCATCCACGAGGCGCTCATCAGGGAGGCCGGGATCTTGATCGTGCGATCCACGCGCGGCAGGTAGTTCCAGATCTCGTTTCCCGCCTTTAGGGTGGCCGTGCCGGCATCCTTCCGCGGCGACAGGATGCGGACCAGTGCGTAGTCGGTGCCGAGAGACCACACCTGCATTTCCATCGCGCGGCTCCAGTTCTCGGTCACGACCTCCATCGTCGAGATGCCCCGGCTGGACTCACCGCGCATGATCCGGTCGACGCAGTCCACGATCTCGGTCGCGTCGGACAGGCCGGCGCAGGTTGCCGTCTGGGCGGCTGCATATGACGGTACAGCCAGTCCGGCAAACGCTAGCACCGCCGCCGCGATTGCCGTTCTCATCCCTTCACCTCCCTCCAGCGCTCCAGCAGCTCCTCGACCTGCTCTCCCATGAACAAGTAGAAGTCCAGCATCTCGGTCAGGCGCGCCCGGGCGGCTGATGGAGCCCCCCCCACGGCCTCGAGCCCTTCGGCGGCGATTCCGGCCATGGCGTGCAAGACCGCTACGCGCTTTGCCGTCATCTTCTCGAACGCGTGCGGAGCGATCTCGTAGTAGTCGCGGCGATCCCCCCTCACGCCGACGCGGCGGGCGAGTCCGAGTTCCTCGCAGGAGCGAGCGTTGGTGCTCACGGACGCCTTGCTGACGTGCAGCTGCTCGGCGATCTCGTCCAGCGACAGGGGCCCGTCCGCTACCAGGAGGAGCCCGAACAGGCGGCCGAACGTGCGGGTCAGGCCGAGGCGCTCGACTGCCAAGCCCATCCGCTCGACGAATTGCTGGGTCTCGGGATTCAGCATGTGCATTCCCTCCACCCAATACGTTACCTGTTTAGAACGTTTAGTCAATACTGAACGATGTGAACGACGCGGAGCGGTCAGCAATCGAGACTGGATAACGTTACAGCAGGAGTGTCCTCCTTTGGGCCTCGTTCGGCAGTTCCAGGGCTGCCCGCATCTGTGGAGTCGCGGAGTCGTGGACCTCAGCCGACGGGATCTGAACTCTGCGGTCCGTGCAACCCACTCTATTGGCCGACGAACTGTCACAAGCCTGCTTGACGGATTTGAACCCGCCCTTCCGCCAAGGTCCGTGATCCCTTCCGTAAGCGACCTCTGAGACCTCCCCTCTGCTTCCTGCCACACGTCCTGCGGCACCGACGACGCCCACGTCCTCCGAGCCCCCGTTTTCGCACCTCCGGACAACCTCAGAGCCCGAAAGTGCCCCCCGTATA
>Ga0255057_10000033_pt1 | contig 69395 bp, 79 predicted proteins | sample Cases_109_6_MG_FD_189022 | JGI IMG/M metagenome (GOLD analysis project Ga0255057, IMG submission 189022) | Seawater microbial communities from Amundsen Gulf, Northwest Territories, Canada - Cases_109_6 | ecosystem: Environmental > Aquatic > Marine > Gulf | place: Canada: Northwest Territories... | reverse complement strand
CGGGGTCATGGCTCAGTAGAGTTGCCAGCACTGAAGGAGCTCTGCCGTGGACGCTGACGCGCCAAACGAAGAACATAAAGAACTCGATATTCCTCCCGGCGTCGATCCAGACATCTTGGAGCGCCTGGTAACCATCGAGGCCACCACGCTCCATCTGGATGAGATGCAGCATGAAGCCACTATGCATTCGGATGACCGCACCGTCACCTATAGCTTCCGAAGCGACGAGCCGCCCTCACTGGCCGGCGTCGACGAGCACCCCTACCCCCTGCATTACTTCACGGCGTCGATCGGTTTGTGAATGTTGACTCAACTCGCCCGGTACGGGCAAATGCTCAAAGTTGACGTGAAGCGAGCTTCCTGTTCAGTTAAGGCACATTGGACGAGTCAAGGGTCGGTGTTCGCCGGCACCATCAGCTCGACTTGCCACTGGGTGGAGACCCTCGTCGAGATTGAATCTGACAATGAGCCGGCCAGAGTGGCTGCCCTGGTCCGCAATGCGGAAGGTGGCTGCTACGCCCAATCGGCGCTTCAGCAACCGGTACCGGTCAGAGGCACCGTTCAACTCAACGGTGTGGCTTTCGACTATGAGGACTATCCACGAAAGGTAAACCGAAAATGAACGCGAGACAGCTTGGTTCGGGCGGCTTGACGGTATCGGCCATCGGGCTCGGGGGCATGTCCCTGAGCTCCGTCTACCGCCAAACTGACGATGAGGATGCGGCCACAGTGATTGGCCGTGCCGTCGAGCTTGGCGTCACTCACTTCGACTCCGCCGACGCATATGGCAAAGGACACAACGAGCGGCTGTTTGGGCGGGCGCTGAAAGGCCGGGCCGACAACATCGTCCTGGCTACCAAATTCGGGCAGCGCCCAGGGGCAGAAGATGGACGAACGGTAAACGGCACACCTGAGTACGTTCATGAGGCCTGCGACGCCAGCCTCGAGCGGCTTGGTATCGACACCATTGATCTCTACTACCAACATCGGGTCGACCCCGAGGTTCCGATTGAAGAAACGGTCGGCGCGATGAGTGAACTGGTGTCCGCCGGCAAGGTGCGGTTCATTGGCCTATCAGAGGCCGCGCCGGACACGATCCGTAAAGCTCACGCCACTTTTCCCGTCACTGCAGTCCAGACCGAATACTCCCTGTGGACTCGCTTTGTTGAGGATGAGACCCTGCCGTTGTGCGAAGAACTCGGCATTGGATTCGTTGCTTACGCCCCGCTGGGACGCGGCTTTCTGTCCGGAACTATCAAGGACCAGGAGGACCTGGATCCCGATGATCGGCGGCGGGCCCATCCCCGGTTTCAGTCCGAAGCCATCGAGCGGAATCAGGAGCTTCTTCAGGTGCTCCGCGACATTGCGGTCACCCACGGCGCCTCTGCGTCGCAGATCGCGATCGCCTGGGTTTTGGCACAGGGGGACTATGTCACGCCGATACCGTCGACCACCAAACTGAGCCACCTGGAGGAGAACGTGGCCGCGGCGGACATCGCTCTCACCCCCGACCAGGTTGAAGCCCTTCGATCGGTGTTCGAAGCCGAGGCAATCACCGGGGACCGCTATCCGGCGGATGCGGCAGCCAAGCTCCAGAAATAGTGACTGACGTCCCGGCGCCCGAAGGTCCGGGGGCATCCGTAACGCTTTCGACCGGGCCCACCATGCCCCGCCTCGGGCTCGGCACATGGCAGAGCCTGGCCAATGCCGTCACGGTGGGAGCTGTTGCCACCGCTCTCGAGCTGGGATACCGCCACGTCGACACGGCCTCGATGTACCGCAACGAGGCAGAGGTGGGAGCCGGGGTGCGTCAAGTGGCCTGCCGAGGCCGTAGAAGTCGCTATCGCAAAAGCGCTCGCGAGCGGCATGGCCTGGGTTGGGGTCCAAAACGGCAACCACGCCGGTGCCGGCGGCGTCTACCCGGCAATGGCGCTCGCTCACGACCTCATTGGGCTCTACCTTGCCCTGGGCAATGCCAACATCATGCCCCCTTGGAACGGGCTCGACCCGCTGCTCGGCACCAACCCGTTCACCATCGCAATCCCGGCGGGCGAAGAACCGGCCATCCAGCTGGACATCGCGACGACGACAACCTCACATGGCACCATCAAAGTCATGGCACTGGAGGGGGGCACCATCCCGGAGGGCTGGGTGGTCGATCGCGAGGGGAACCCCATCACCGATCCCGCCAAGGCCGGCGATGGGTTCATGATTCCGATAGGCGGGCACAAGGGCTTCAGCCTCAACATGGTGATCGGATTATTGGCTGGAACCCTCAATGGAGCCGCGTTTGGTGAAGATGTCATCGACCACCGGGTCGACTGGTCGACCCCTACTAACTCGGGCCAGGCCTTCTTCGCCATGCGCCCCGATCTGTTCCGTGACCTCGACGATTTCAAAGCGGACATGGATCGACAGATTCGGACTTTTCTGGCCTCCGCTCCGATGCCGGGAAAGACGATCCGCCTCCCCGGCCACAATGCCGCCCGGCTCGAGGAGGAGAACCGCCGCCTCGGGGTTCCCCTGAAAGCGGCGCTCTATGCCGACCTACAGGCGCTGGCCGAAGAACTTCGCCTGGATGATCGCTTAGCCGACTAGCACTGTTCTACTGCCCGGGAATATTCGGGACCGCGCCTCCGATTGCCCAACTCCCGGCCTTGACCTCCTCGAGGATCACCCACGTGAGGTCGCGCATAGCTTCGCCTTCCACCTCAACCATGGCCTCGGTTACTTTCTTGATCATCGATTGCTTCTGCTCGTCCGTGAACACGCCTTCGATGGTTTTGATCGTGACTAGCGGCATCCCAAACCCTCACTTTTCTACTCGTCGACTTTCGAGCTCATCGAACACGATACTTACCGCTCCTGCTTGGGGTATTGTCCGGGTTGCGCAGAAGGATTTGAGAGGAAAATCATGACGCTCAAAGAAGAGTTGGAGGAGCAGGCCGCCAAGAGTAAGGCCAACAGCACTCCAGAACGAGCGGCAATCTACGCCAAGAATGCCGAAGCCGTCGCAGCGACCGACATTCTGGAGACGGCGCTTCAGGTGGGCGACACGGCGCCCATGTTCGAACTACCCGATGCCTATGGCAAGGTTGTCAGTTTGGCCGAGCTTCTGAGGACCGGTCCGGCCATCGTGTCGTTCTATCGCGGCTCCTGGTGCCCGTTCTGCAACCTGGAGTTGGCCGCATTGCAACGCGAGCTTCATACCGTCGATGCAGCTGGAGCCACCCTCGTAGCAATATCACCCAACAAGCCCGACGAGTCGCTTGGTCTCATCGACAAGCATGAAATCACTTTTCCGGTCCTGTCCGATAGCGAGAACACGGTCACCAAGCAGTTCAACCTGGTGTTCGAGATGCACGAGGAGCTGGTCGACCACTACCGCGAGATCGACAGGAACATTGATGAGATGAACGGCTCAGACGTGTGGGAACTCCCGGTGCCGGCGACGTACGTCATCGACCAATCCGGTGTGATCCGCTACGCCTGGGTCGATCTGAACCATCGCATCCGCGCGGAGCCGTCCGATGTCGTGGCAGTGGCGGCTTCTCTTACCAGCAGCACATAAGAGGGACCGCAGGACTCTTACGCCTCTGAGCCTGTAGCCGGACCATCCTGCAGTGTGCGCATGAACACCTGCATGCCGTAATGCACGGCGATCATGCCGCCCAGTTCCATGATCTGGGCCTCGGTGAAGTGCTGCTTGCCTTCGTCGTAGAAGGCAGCGTCGACCTGCTCGGGGTGGCGGTACATGAGGTAGGCGTAGCGCAGCGCCCACCTCTCTGCAGGCGTGAATTCACCCTCGCTGATCGCGGAACCAGCGTCGATCTGCTCCTCGGTTAGCCCGGCGGCAATCGCCTTCCTGGATCTCAGACCGGCGAAATAAGGATCCTGGGCGCTGCGGGCGAGCTGGATGCGCATGATCTCTTTCAGCCTGTGATCAACGCCACCTCGGAGATGAGCCTCCGCCATCGCCTCGCCGAGCGCTTCTGCGTACTTGGGAGCGTGGGCCAGGATCCGGGGAAAGACTCCTTCGTCGTCACCCATCTCGGCAAACGCCTCAAGCACCTGGCCAAGGCCTTGTGCCTCGGCGGTCTGGCGATCGATCGGATCAATTAGAGGCATGGGGTTAGCTCGAACCATCGTCGGGTGCATCCGCGAGAGCCCGCTCCGCCGCGTACCGATGCGAAGTGGGCGTGTCGCCGTATACCTGTCGAGATTCCTCTTGGCTCACCAGCCGGCCGTCCGGCGTGAACATCGGGTAGAAGTCGAGGGTGCGGAAAAAGGTGTGATAGCCGACGTTGAAGCCGATGAAGGCTCCGAGCTCGACGATCTCGGCCTCGTTGTAATGCTGGCGGAGCCTGTCATAGAACGCTGCGTCGATCTTGTCGGGTGAGAACTGCATCAACTCGCTGTACTCGAGGGCGACCTTTTCTGCGTCAGTGAACTCGGTGCTATCCCGCCAATTCTCGATGCCCTCATCGATGCGCTCTTCGGTTAAACCATCCCGCTTCGCCGAAGCGGACCGTACGTTTCCTCAGTAATTACAGAAGGCGGCCCGCGAAAGCTGGACCCGGATGATCTCCTTGAGAGAATGGTCAACGGTCCCGGTGTTAAAGACCGTTCCCCACGCGACGTATAGCGCCTTCGACAAGTCGGGGTTATGGCCCTGGATCGCGTGGAAGGCTGGGTCGGGAGCCCGATGCTTCAGGCACTTCTTGACGAACGGTGCGAGCTCAGACTCCATCAAGTCGTCGATCTCGAGCATCGAGATGTTTGACATCACAGCTCTCTTTTCCAACGAAGGACCACATTCTACGGTGATCTAGTGGCCGGGTGTGGCCTGGCTAGTCGGTGTAGGAGTAGGCGTGGCTCTTCAGGTCAGGGAGTTCGCCCGCCTCCGCGATCCGCCGGTGCTGTTCCTCGCTCAGGGAAAGATTGACCGCCTGCAAGGTTTCCTCGAGCTGGTTGACGGAGGTAGCTCCGATGATCGGTACCGATGTCAAGCCGGAAATGTTCTTGGCCCATTGGATAGCTACCTGGGCGGGAGTGGCCTCGGTTTCCTCTGCTACCTGCTCGACAACGGCTAGGACCCGCCACCACCGTTCAGGAAAAGGACCGTAAGTATCCGACAGAGCTCCCTTCGACCCGGCCGGTTTGGTGATCTCTCCGTCGGCGTCTCGCTGGTACTTGCCGGTAAGGAAGCCTTCCGCCAGGGGTGAATAGGGACACACGGCAATGTCGTAGTAGCGGCATGCGTCGAACAGATCAGGCAGGGCCATCTCGAAGGGGTAGATGGTGCTGGGAAGGTTGTCGGCTGCGTTGTATCTCGGCTGTATCACCGAGATGGGGGCAAAACCATTGGAGTCACAGATCCCATGAGCGAGTACGAGCTGCCAGGCCGCAAAGTTGCTGACCCCAATGTGGCGGACTTTGCCCGACTCGACCAGATCGTTCATGGCCGCCAGGGTCTCATCAATTGGTGAAGGATCATGCCAGCCGTGGATGTAATAGATGTCCAAATAGTCGGTCCCGAGACGCCGCAGGCTCCCTTCGACCTCGGCCATCACGATTTGTCCGGACAAGCCGATTTTCTCGGGTCCCGAAAGCGCGAAAAACACTTTGCTGGCCAACACGAAGTTCTCGCGGGCCTTGTCGGCGAGCCATTCCCCGATGTACTCCTCGCTTCGGCCCCAGCCGTAACTATTCGCTGTATCAATGAAGTTGACCGCGCTGTTCCACGCCGCGTCGAGGATGGAATGAGCCTCCGACCTGTCAACGAGCTCGGAGCCAGTCAGCTGCGATTCGGTGCCGAACATCCAGGTCCCCAGGCAGACTTCCGAGACCTCCATCCCCGTATTCCCGAGCTGGACGTAATCAACCATCGGACCTCACAAGAGCATCTTCATATCCCAACGCAAACCTAGAGGACCAAGCGTGGCCGGTGGGCTGTAACTTCGCGCGGCTGAGGCAACTGCTTAGTGTTGGACGACGATCAGCGGAGGCACATGTGAAGTTCGAGCTTGTTGAAACCGATGGAGTCCGCTCGGCAGGTGGCCGGCCGTATAGCCCGGCGCTCAAGGTCGGAGACCACCTCTATGTATCGGGTCAGGTTCCCATCGATAGTGATGGCAACACCGTCGGGCCGGGCGATCCTGCAGCTCAATGGCGTCAGTGCTTCGAGAACACGAAGGAGTTGGTTGAGGCAGCAGGCGCAACGATGGCCGACATCTACTTCCTAAGCCTTTACGTGACGGACATGCGTGTGTACATGGAGCATGGCGACATTCGCCGGGAGTATCTGTCTGCGCCCTACCCGGCATCAACGGTCGTCCAGGTTGGCTCACTGGCGATGCCGGACTGGTTCATCGAGATCGAGAGCTCGGTCTACCTTGGCGGCTAGAGGGTGCCGAAACGGAACGCCCAGTGGCTGAAATTGCATCAACGATGCGCTACGAGAAGCAACACGTCACCGTGCACGGCAAGCGGATGGCCTACGTCGATACCGGCGGCGGCGGGGACCCGATCCTGTTCCTGCATGGCAACATCACTCAGTCGTATATGTGGCGCAACATCATCCCCCATGTCGAGTCGCAGGCCCGGTGTGTGGCCGTCGACAATATTGGCCAGGGAGATTCGGAGAAGCTCGACGATTCGGGGCCCGGCAGCTACCGGCTCGAGGAGCATCAGCGTTATATCGACGGCTTCATCGACGCGGTAGGCCTCGGTGACCGGGTGACCCTGATGATGCACGACTGGGGGGTGCAGCTCGGCCTCACCTGGGGAAACCGCAACCGCCAGCGGCTCAAGGGCATCGCCTACATGCAAGGTCTCATGGGCAATCTCAACTGGGGCTTCTGGCCCGAGGAGGTGTCGGCGGTAATGCAGCAGCTCCGGACCGAAGATGGCGAGGCGCTGGTCCTGGAACACAACTTGTTTGTCGAGAAGGTGCTGCCCGCCATGGTGATTCGTAAGCTTCCGGACGAGGTCTGGAATGAATACCGACGCCCTTACCGCAATCCCGGCGAGGACCGTCGTCCCAGCCTCACCTGGCCTCGGGAAATCCCGGTCGAAGGACAACCGGCTGATGTGTTGGCGGTGATTGAGGAAAACAATCGTTGGCTGTCCGGGAGCCAGATCCCCAAGCTCTACATCCATGTGCAGCCGGAGACGGTCATGAAAGGTCACGTGCTCGACCATGTCCGCACATTCCCCAACCAAACCGAAGTGACGGTTAAGGGGCTTCACTATGTCCAGGAGGACAGCCCTGACGAGATCGGGATCGCTCTGGCGGACTGGTACCAGGGGTTGGCGCTGGCGTGACGTCCGGCGTCGTTTGGGCGGTGCTGGCAGGTATCGCGTTCGGGTTCTCCCAGCTCTCTAACCGGGGAGTAAACCGACAAACCGGAGCCCTCCCTGCCACTACTGCCATGGTGACGGCCATGCTGGGCGCCCTCATCGTGGCCACCGGGGTTACTGGTGAGTTCGGCGAGCTCGACTCAATGCCGGTGGCGGCGTTTGGTTGGTTTGTGGCGGCCTCTTTGGTCCACTTCTTGGTTGGGTGGACTCTCTTTGCGGTGAGTCAGCAACGGATTGGGCCCTCGCGTACAGCCTCGGTCCTTTCCACCAACCCGGTGATGGCGGCGCTGATTGCAGCCGTCGCCATCGACCAAGATCTACGGCCGATTACCTGGGTTGGTGTCATTGCCGTGACGCTCGGGGTGGCGGCGGTGGCTGTTACCAGACCCAGGAAGTCTTCCGGATCCGCCATCGGCATGGGAGCGGTCTTGGCGGCGACTCTGATGTTCTCCATCAGCCCGATCTTCGTGACCTTCGGCCTGGACCGCTCCGACACCCCGCTGCTCGGACTTACCTTGGGGATCGCGGTCACGGTTCCGTTCATGCACCTCACTACGCGGTTACTCACAGGCGAATGGGTGCGCCTGCAACGATCGATGGCACGCTGGCTGTTCTTGGGTGGAGTTAGTGCCGGCTTCGCCATCGCCGCCCAATGGACGGCTTTCGATCTGATTCCGGTTGGCGCCGTCGTAAGCCTGCAGCAGATCTCAACGCCGGTGGTGCTGTTCGTTGGCCCGGTTCTCCTTTCAGCTCCCCGGGAGCGGCCAGACATTCGACTGCTCTCCGGCACCGGCTTGATCCTGGGAGGAGCGATCCTCGTGGCCCTGTTTGGGCGGGGGCTCAGTTAACCCCCATCGTCAGATCCGGTCCTGCAACCAATCCACGACCGTTTGGGCTACCAGGGCCTCGTTTCCCGAGTAGTAATGGCCGCCGGCATCGAGAATCTCGATGGCCACGGCATATGGACTGCGGTCGGCCACCTCTTCGGCCGGGTAGACCTCGGCCGGCTCCTCCTGGCTGCGCACGAACAGTGTTTGGCAGGGGATCCGTGGGGCCAGCTCGACGATATCGGGACAATTGTCCAGGAACTCGACATAGGTCCGAGCCGAGATCACGTACCACCATCCCGGCACCAGCATCAGCTCATCGCCCCGGCCGCCGGCGACCAGATCGCGGGCTTGCAGTGTGATCTCGTCATACCGATCGGCCGCCATCAGTCCATTGTCTGCCATCAAACGCATGATCCGTTTTCCACCGCGATGAGCCGACAGCAGCACCAGGCCTGGAGTGTCCGGGTACTCCGTCACGTGGCGGACTCCGAGCATCCCGCCATTCGAATGACCTATGACGAATGGCGCCGGGAAGCCTCGCGCATCCAGCCACTGCCTCGCCAGCCGGTTGTCCTCGATGGCCTCGGCCATCGTCTGGTAGGCGCCACCCTCCAGTTCCCGGCTGTCCCGGTTGGAGAGAACATCATGACCACGTCGGTTGTACGCCAAACATGCCAAACCGAGCGACGTCAGATACGGCGGCAAGAACCGGGGGGGACCGACGTAGAAGTTCATTGTGTTGCCGTGCATCAACTGCACTCCGCCCGTAGTTTCCCGGTCGCTTGGCGAGTACAGCAAGCCGTCGAGGGGAGCCGTGTCGGTCTCGATCGATACTGTCTCGATGTCCATCGGTCGCATCAAGCCCGGCCGGTGATCCGGGCGGGAGTCAGAAAAATAGCGGCTCGACGTTCGGCCGCCAGCACCCGGTCGTACTCATCCCAATCGTCGTGGGTGCCGCCCGCCGCCGTGAACACGTCGCGTAGCAGTTGTGCCAGCCCGTCATCCGCGAAGCCGGGGAAAGCATCATCAGGGCCGATGATGTCTACCGGCCCCTCAACTCCGACCCAGCGGAAGCCCGCTCGGAAAACAATCGAGGCTCGCCGTGACCGGCGAAAGAGATCGAGCTTCACGGCGTTGCCGAAAACAACGAACGCCACTGTCTCTTGTTGCGTCACAGGATGAGCCATCAGGCCGGCAGTCACCAACGATGAGTGCACCCGCCCATCCGGGCGGGAGGTCGAGACGACTCCGAGCCCGCCGTCGGCGACCGACATCGTCCGGACTTCCTCCAGGGAGGTCACGCCCCCGGCCACCACTCGCCAATCTCGGCAACTAGCTCTTCCCCGGCGTCGTCCTGCACGAAATGACCGGCTCCTTCGATGATCACCGTGTGATTGTTGGGCAGAAGGTTTTGCCACTTCTTGCGCTGCGGGCTGCGGAAGGCGGGATCCTTGTCCGGCCACAATATGAGAGCGGGTTTATCGGCCAATTTGCTCAGCTTGTCGGAGATCTCCTGCAACCAGGGGGTCTCACCGAGAATGGCACCGGGAAGAACGGCAATCGGCTTCCGTGAATCTGCTGTTGGAAAGGGGCCCTTGTACATCGCCCACTCCGCCTTGGAGAGCTTGGATCGCTTAAAGCTCGTCCTCATGACGATGTGGAAGAAATTGAGCCGGGTGATCGCTAACCCGCCCAATGAACTATTCAGCACCTTCGAAAACCGCTCCGCTTGCTTGTTGCCCGTCATCGGCCACGCCCAGGTGTTGCACACAATGAGGGAGCGCACCCTCTCGGAACGTTCAACTGCCATCCCAAATCCGATGGGACCGCCCCAGTCGTTCGCCATCACCGTGAATTCATCCAACCCCAGGGAGTCGACAAGCTTCCCGAGCACGGCCGAGTGCTCGTGTGGCGTGAAGCCGTAGCCGGGAGCGCCCTTCGACAAGCCGAACCCTGGGTTGTCGACGGCGATGCACCGGAACCGGTCCTGTAATCCAGCAATGACTTTGCGGTAGAGGAACGACCAGGCAGGATTGCCATGAACCATCACGATGGCCGGCCCGGTTCCCACATCGACATAATGAACCGTCGACCCATCGATCTCCATGAACTTGCTTTCGAACGGAAACAGCGACTCGTCAAACCAACCCGGGCGCTCCATTGTCATCTCCTTAGCGGTGCTCTTTCGAGCTCAACCTACCCACGCCGGATGGGGACGGCTTGTGGGATCATCAGGTATGGCCCATTGCGGTGCTTCATGAGCAAGATCGTTTCGGTCAATGTCGGCCAGCAACGCACCGTTGAGTTCCGGGGTCGACAGGTGTCAACCGGCATCTACAAGTCTCCGGTGCATGGCCCGGTTCGAGTCGAGGGGGTCAACCTGGTCGGAGATGATCAGGCCGATCGATCGGTCCATGGCGGTACCCACAAGGCGGTCTACGCCTACGCCTCGGAGGACTACGGGTGGTGGAGCGAGCAACTGGGTCGCACGGTCGGGGCCGGCACGTTCGGCGACAACCTCACTACCCAGGGGGTCGACGTGGGCCAAGCAGTAGTCGGCCAGCGTTGGTGTATCGGGGAGGTCGTTCTCGAGGTGAGCGAGCCCCGGTTGCCGTGCTACAAGCTGGGAATCCGGATGGAGGACGCCCGATTTCCCAAGATATTCTCAGCATCCCTACGGCCTGGGGCCTATCTACGCATCGTAGATGAGGGCTCGCTACGCGCTGGCGACGAGATCGAAATCGGCTTCGCTCCCGAGCACGGCATCACCGTTTCCGATGTGGCCCGCATCTACGAGAACGACCGCCACGAGGCGAGGCGGCTACTGGCAGTCCCTGAGCTGTCGGACCAGTGGAAGGATTGGGGGCGGCGCTTTGATGAGGCCTGACCGGCGCTGTCGCTGATGGTCAGAAGTATGATGCCACGCAATATGCCACGCGGGAGCGGCCGGGCCCATGGATCTCCATCATCAATTTGAAGTCGCCGCCGACGTCAAGGACGCCTGGCCGGCCTTTCTCGATATGCCCCGCATCGCGCCGTGCATGCCGGGCGCCGAAGTGACCGAGGTGATCGACGAGCGCAACGTCAAGGGTGCGGCCAAGGTCAAAGTCGGTCCGCTGAACCTGCGTTTCACCGGCCAAGCTGAGCTCAATCAGATCGATGAAGTCACCCATTCGGCAGTAATGACCGCCAAGGGAAGCGATGCCAAGGGCCGCGGTAACGCGGATGCCGACGTCAAGTTTTCCCTCAGTGGCAGCGGAGAGAGCCGGACGCACGTCGAGGTGCGCACCACGTTGAACCTGACCGGAACCGTTGCCCAGTTTGGGCGGGCCGGCGGCCTCATCGATGAGATTGCCAATCAACTAATTTCCGAATTCGTCGAGTGCCTTGAAGCGGAGTTGGCACCGGACCGCTCCGGCGAGGACCCGGCAGGCTCCTCGCCGACTACGACAACCCCAACAGAGCCGGAGGCAGCCAAGGCCGTTTCCGGATTGTCCCTCTTCTTTCGTGCGCTAGCGGCTCTGATCAAGAAATGGTTCCGTCGCTCGTGACAGGACGGGACACGGCATGAAACCTGCCCCGTTCACCTACCACGACCCGACGACCGTCGGCGAGCTGGTATCGCTGCTGGGCTCTCTGGAAGAGGCCAAGCTGCTGGCAGGCGGACAATCGCTCATGCCGATGCTCAATTTCCGGCTGGCCCAGCCCGACCATCTCGTCGACCTAAATACCGTCGCGGGTCTTGACGGCATCGAGGCGACCGGCACAGGTCTGCGAGTGGGCGCGATGGTCCGCCAGGCAGCCCTAATGAAAAGCAACAAATTTGCGGCCGGCATGCCGGTGATGATCGAGGCACTGCAGTGGGTGGGCCACTTCCAGACCAGAACCCGCGGCACGATCGGCGGCAGCCTCACTCACCTCGATCCCGCTGCCGAGCTGCCGGTAATCGCTCTTCTCTACGACGCCGATTTAACGGTCGATGGGCCAAACGGCAGTCGCAACGTGTCGATGCGGGATTGGCCGATCGCCTACATGACGCCCAACCTGAGCGAAGACGAGGTGCTCACCGCGATCGAGTTCAACTCTTGGAAGGAGCCAAACGGGTACGCGTTCGAGGAGTTCGCCAGGCGATATGGGGATTTCGCCATAGTCGCAGCCGGATCGTTGCTGGCAATAAAGGACGGCGTCATCACCCGGGCGGCAGTCGCCCTCGCCGGCGCCCAGCCAACCCCGAGCCGTCTCGACGAGCTCGAAGAGGCCCTCGTCGGCCAGCCGGCGCAACCGGACACATTCAAGGCAGCTGCTCAGATCGCCAAGAGGCAAGAGGCCATGTCGGACGCCTATATCGACGCTGGTTACCGCCAACGGCTCGCCGGGGTCCTCACGGAGCGGGCGTTGACCAAAGCTGCGGCTCGAGCATTAGGAGAGGAGGGTTGATGCCGGACACACGACACATCGAATTGACGGTCAACGGCCAGCCATACGCGGCGGACGCCGAAACACGTACCCATCTCGCCGACTTCCTCCGCCAGGAAGCCGGGCTCACCGGGACGCATCTCGGATGCGAACACGGCGTGTGTGGTGCGTGCACCGTAATCGTCGACGGTGAGGCGGTGCGATCCTGCCTCATGCTGGCTGTGCAGGCCAACGGGAAGTCCGTGACGACAGTAGAGGGCTTGGCAGGCGAGGATGCGCTCCACCCGGTCCAGCAGGCCTTCCAGGACAATCACGGCCTCCAGTGCGGCTTCTGCACACCCGGGATGGTCATGTCGTTGGCGGCATATCTCGACGAGAACCCGGGGCCCACCGAGAGCGACATCCGCGAGGCCATCTCCGGGAACATCTGCCGTTGCACGGGCTATCAGGGCATCGTTGCGGCCGGTCTGCAAGCAGCTGAAGAACTACGTGGGAAGGCCTGAGATGGATCGCTACATCGGCGCCAACGTGCTCCGCTCTGAGGACCCTCGCCTTCTCCGGGGCGACGGTCGCTATATCGATGACATCGTTGTGCCGGGCATGGTGCACGCGGCTTTCGTGCGCGCCGAGCATGCTCATGCGCGGATCAGAGGGGTTAATAGCGACGTCGCGCAAGCCCTGCCGGGCGTGCACGCCGTGATGACGCTCCAGGACCTCGGCGAGCCGTATCTGAATAAACGGATGATCCAGCCGTATCCCTCGCCGGCGTTCCAGCAGGACATCCTGCCGTACCCCCTTGCTAAGGATGAAGTGTCGTTCGTCGGTCAGCCGGTGGCGGTGGCGATCGCCGACACCCGCCATATCGCCGAGGACGCAGCGGCACTCGTCCAGGTCGACTACGAGCCACTCCCGGCCATTGTTGATTGCCGGCAAGCGCTCGAGCCGGGGGCGCCGCTGGCTCACACCGACTCACCTGACAACCTTGTGGCCAGCCTCGGGGTCGGGTTCGGCGACATCGAGGCGGCATTCCGTGATGCTCCCCACGTCCTGGCCGAGGAGTTCCTCCAGCATCGGGGCGGCTGCCACGCCATGGAATGTCGCGGTGTCATTGCCAGCGACGACCCGCTCAACGACGGGCTCACTATCTATTCCTCGACGCAATCCCCTTACATCGTGCGGGCTATGGTTGCCCGCTACTTAGAAGCCGATGAAACCCAGCTGCGGGTAATCGCCCCAGATGTGGGCGGCGGTTTTGGCCCGAAGGCCGGCGTTTATCCCGAAGAGATCGTGATCCCCCTGGCGGCCCGGATGCTCGGGCGACCGGTGAAATGGGTCGAGGACAGGCGAGAGCATTTTGTCGCCACCAATCAGCAGGGAGATCAGAACTGGTCGCTCGAGGTAGCCGCCGACGACGACGGCACCATCCGTGGTGTACGGGGGCATGTGATAAGCGACGCCGGCGCATACACCGGCTACGGGCTTCTCCTCGCGGTCACTTCGCTCAACCCCTTGCCGGGCCCGTATGCGATCGCAGCTCTTGATGTGAAGTTGGACGTTGTGTTCACGAACACCCCGACCAAGTCACCTGTTCGCGGGGCTGGAAGACCCGACGCGGCTTATGCCATGGAGCGGATGATCGAACGAGTGGCCCGCGAACTGGATCTCGATCCGACAGACGTGCGGGCCCGCAACTTCGTTCGTCCCGATCAGTTCCCATATGAGCCGGGGCACCAAACGCCGCACGGCACCATCACATACGACAGCGGGGACTTTCACGCCTGCCTCGACAGGGTGAAAGTGCTAGCCGACTACGGCGACTTCAAGACCCGCCAGGAAGCGGCCCGACGCGACGGCCGGTACCTGGGTATCGGAGTCTCGTCGTACATCGAAGACACCGGCATGGGACCGTATGAGGGGGCGACGGTGCGTGTGCAACCGAGTGGGAAGGTGCAGATCCAGGCTGGGGTCGCCAGCCAGGGTCAGGGACATGCGACCGTGTTCGCCCAAGTCGTCGCCGATCAGCTCGGCGTCGACTTTGACGACGTCGTCTATCAGGCGGGAGACACCGGCCAATTCCCGATCAGTGTTGGCACTGTGGCCAGTCGCACCGTTGTTGCGGCAGGAATAGCTATATACGACGCGGCAGTCATGGTTCGCCAGAAAGCGGTGGCGCTGGCCGCAAATCTGCTTGAGGCCGCTGAGGAAGACCTCGAGCTGCGCGATGGCGCCGTGTTTGTCAAGGGCGTTCCGGATGTGAGCATCAGTCTCGCTGAGCTAGCGAAGCAACTTGCTCCCTTCAACACCCAACGCGTTCCTGAGGGATTCACTCCTGGCTTGGATGCCACCTCGTACAACGTCACCAAGGGTCCACCGACCGCCAGCGGCAGCCACATCGCGGAAGTCGATGTCGACATCGAAACCGGCGAGGTAAAGATGCTCAGGTACTCCATCGTCCACGATTGTGGGCGCATGCTCAATCCCCAGCTCGTAGAAGGCCAGATTCTCGGCGGCGTGGTCCATGGGCTCGGCAACGCACTGTACGAGCGCATGCACTACGACGAAGCCGGGCAGCCGCTATCGATCAACTACGGCGAATACTTCCTCCCCCTTGCCGCCGAAATGCCGCCGATCGAGATCGCCCATTTGGAAACGCTTTCTCCGCTCAATGCGCTCGGTGTCAAAGGAGCCGGCGAAGGCGGCACTATTCCGGCAGCGAATGCGATCATCGCCGCCATAGAGAACGCCCTCAAGCCATTCGGTATCGTGGTCAACGACTACCCGGTTGATCCTCAACGAATTTGCGAGCTCCTCGACGAGGCGCAGGGGAGCGAATAAACCTGGCGTCAGTGGCCGGCCGCCCGATGGGCTCGCAGCGGGTCGCGGCCGAAGTCACGCTTGGGGTCTCGCCAGAGGGCGTGGACATGGTTAGCCCCGTCCTGGACGCAGTCGTACTCCACCAGGAAGGTCGGCCCATGCAGTCGGTAGTAATGCGGGGCGCCGACCTCCTCGGGACCGGCCCAGGCGAAGTGAATGTCATCCAAGCCTGCCGCCTCCAGCCTGGCTAGCTCGGGGCCGGCTAGTGCTTCCGGAAGCCGGCCCACGTACAAGCTGACCAGGTCATCCAGGATCGCCTGCTGAGTCGAGTCAAGATCTGAGCGAGGGACGCCCGCCGGTGAGTCCAGTTGGAGGGTTAAGGCCGTCTTCTCGGCGTCCTCCAGGGCCAGAAACAGATGCTGGAAAGCGCCGAGCGGGTGGACGTGGTCCCCAGGGCGAGTCACGTCTGGGACCTCCGGCAGCCGGTGGGTGACCATGTCGATTGGTGCCGGCGCCGTCAGCACCGCTCGCTCACGTACTTCTCCGGTAAGTGAACGCAGCAGCGCTCGACCGGCATCCTCTTCGGGGCCACAGGGCCGGGTGACGATGTGTTCGCCCTTTCTGATGACGGCCGGGTTGGCACCGAGGAACAGAGGGGTTGAGGCGACAACTTCTCCGTCAATGATCATGTGGTTGATGGCCACGTGGTGGCCTTCGAACTGCCACGACCACGTTCCGGAATCTCCCGGCTCGCCGAAAATGGTGATCCAATAGCGGAGCGGGTCCCGAAGTGAAGTTCGCGTGTACTGCTCGGCCGCATCCAACGGGATGTCGAGTGCCATCACCGCACCAATCTGGGCCAGTGTTGGGTAGTCAACTCCGGTGGCGACGAGGCGCATGACCAGCTTGCGCTGCTCGAAGGTCAAACGATGCATGCCAACCCCCGGGTAGCGGTCCCCGCTCATCTCTCGCGGCCAGTACATCCAGATTTCCCGCCGAGGATCTTCGAAGGGAAGGTGAACCGAGTCGCGTTCTTCGTCTGTCAGGGCCCCGAGCAGCGCGACCGCCGCGTCCTTCATGCTGCTTGCTGTCATCTCGTCCTCCCAGTCCCTACCGTCACGCGTTCGGGTCGCCCCTCTATTCGTAATCGGGCGCCCGCGTGGGAACGGGGGCGTCCTGGCGGATGAAGCGGGCGGCCTTTAGCAATAGCGAAGCGTTGGCACCGTCGGAGTGGAGAAAAGCGGCCGCGTCGCGGACGAGCTTCTCGATGCCAGTGTCACGCATATAGCCGTAGCCACCGTGCAGCTCGAGCGCGCTCGTTACCACCTCCCACGCGACCTCAGACGCGAAGACCTTGGGCAAGGCCCCCATCTTGGGATCCCATCCCAGCTCGCGGTTGTCGGACATCCAGGCTGCCCGGTGAAGGTACGCCTGGGCGGCGTCGATCTTCATGCGCATCCCGCTGAGGACGAGTGCAATCGAATCCTTCTCCAAAAGATAGGTGCCACCCTGGAAGCGGTTCCGGGTCCACTCGAGCGCGCGGGAATAGGCAGCCTGGGAGACGCCAAGCACGCTGGCGGCGGCATAGGCATTCGAAGCGGGAAAGAACTTGACGAGCACATCGAATCCCTTTCCCACCTCGCCGAGAACGTTCTCGTCAGGCACGAAGCGGTTCTCAAAGAACAGCTCAGCGTTGTTGGCAAGACGTTCGCCCATCTTGTCGTGGACGCGGCCGATGGTGAGCCCCGGGGCCGCACGTTCAACCAGGAAGCAGGTGCTGCCCCCCGTCAGGCCCTCGCCCGGCTCGGTCTGGGCGAAAAGCAGATAGAGGCGGGCCCGGTTGCCATTGGAGATGAAGTGCTTTTGGCCGTTGATGACCCAGCCCCCGTCGGTGCGAACCGCCCTGGTTCGAAAGTCACCGTGGGCGTAGGGAATGATGTAGTCGGAGGATCGGTCGGGCTCGGTAATGCCGATCGCCAGTAAGCCGCGCGGGTCGGCGGCATAATCCGGGATGAAACGTCCAACTTGGTCGGGTGTGGCCGCGGCCTGCAGCGTCTGGGCAATCTTGAGCGTCTGGGCTAGGACTACCGACACGCCAAGATCAAACTTCCCGAGCTCTTCGATGATCATTGCCGTGGTGAGGGAGTCGATGCCCGCCCCACCGTGCTCCTCGGCCAGGGTGGCCGTTCTGATCCCGGCCGCATCGGCCCGCTCTACGATCTCCCACGAGAAGCAGTCGGCGGGATCGGTGCGGCGATCGAGCTCGTCGGCCACCGGTGCCACCACCTCTTCGCCAAATCTCCTTGTGGTATCGAGCAACCCGCGCCGGTCCGAGCTCAGATATCCACTCAACATGTTCCTCTCCTCTCAGTTGGCAGGGCCCACGTGTCCTGCGTCACGCTGTTGAGATGTTCGGCCGTGCAGCCAGGCTACCCCTATCGAGTGGTGTGCTTTCTGGTAGCGCAGAGCGAGCGAATCCCGGACAGGGTGTAGGCACGATCCGCAGTGGCGACGCCTCCGGGTGTAGGTTCCTTGAGCACCCGTCGCGAGTGGGGAGGTTGTCATGTCATCGATCTCGGCTGCAAACCCGTACGAGTATGAGACGGTCGATGTACTTGATTCTTCCATGGCGCATGTCGACACCGGCGGGACCGAGGCACCCATTGTGTTTCTCCATGGGAACCCCACATCGTCCTATCTATGGCGCAACGTGATCCCTCATCTCGAAGGACTTGGCCGGTGCCTGGCGCCAGATCTCCTCGGGTTCGGGCGATCAGGTGCCATGCCTTCCGGAACCTACCGCTTCCCCGAGTACATCGCCTACATGGACGCCTGGTTCGCTGCGGTGGTTCCTGATGGCCGGGTCACGCTTGTACTCCACGACTGGGGTGCTGCGCTGGGATTTGATTGGGCCCGTCGCCATCCTGACCGGGTTCGGGGCATCTGCTACGGCGAAGCCATGGTGCAGCCCCGCCGCATCACCGACCTCCCTGAGGGCTATAGGGACCGGTTCATCTACATGCGATCGGACGTTGGATTCCGGGAGGCGGTGGCCGAGAACTTCTTCATCAACACCGTCTTCAAGAATGGGATCATCCGGGACCTCACCGACGACGAGTTCGCCGAGTATTCCGAGCGGTTCACGACCCCGGAGGCCATTGTCCCGACGGTGCAGCTGCCGCGGGAGATCGCATTCGACGGTGAACCGGCCGACAACCACAAGATCATCCAGGCCTACGCCGACTGGCTGTCGCAGTCCGAAGTCCCCAAGCTTTTCGCCAACACAACTGCCGGCCATGCCTTAACGGGGCGCAATGTTGACTTCTGCCGCACGTGGCCCAACCAGGTCGAGGTGACCATCGTCGGCAAGCACTACTACCAGGAGGACTCGCCGCACGAGCTGGGTGAGGCCATCGCCGACTGGTATGGCACGCTGACCTAGGTGGCGGTCGCTCCACGCTGCCGGTGGGACGTCCTTGTCACCTAGCGATCGGTACGCTGCTTGGACGCGGCACCTTGGAGGAGCGAATGGGCAAAGCGTGGAGCACAGCGCACCGATGGGATCTCGAATGGCAGGACGACGTCGACATTCTGGCGCTCGGCCACGGCGTGCAGGTGAAGGTCCTCTATCAGGATCACGAGACCCAACACACCGACATGCTGGTGAAGTTTCCGGCAGGCTACGTCGAACCGGAACACACCCATGACGCATCACACTCGATCATGGTGCTGGAAGGCTTACAAATCGCCAATGGAGAGCCGATGCGGGCCGGTGATCATGTGTGGGCCTCGGGTCCCGAGCCGCATGGGCCCTTCGAGTATCCGGAGGGATGCATCGTATTTGTCAGTTTCCGTGGCCCTTCGATTAAACACATCTACCCGGCTTCCCCCGCCGGCGACGGAACCGGCTCCCACGAATGAGCTCTCGTACCGGGAGACGATGTGGCAGATAGGTTGAACGCCGCCGTTGTCGGTCTCGGTTGGTGGGGGAGCCAGATTGTCGAGACTCTACGGACGTCGCAACGCATCAAAGTTACCCGGGCCGTTGATCCCGAGCTCGAGTCCGCCCGCAGCTTCTGTGACGAAAATGGGCTTAGCCTTGATTCCGACATGGGCGCACTGCTGGACGATCCGGACATCGACGCCGTCATCATCGCCACGCCGCACCTCCTGCACGAGGAACAGGTCGTAGCGTCGGCGCAAGCAGGGAAACACGTCTTTTGCGAAAAACCGCTTGCTCTGGAGGCAGCCGCCGCCCGGCGCATGCTCGATGCCTGCCGCAGCCGGAGCCTCCTGCTCGGCGTCGGCCACGAACGGCGGTTCGAAGGTGCCATGGAGGAAGCCTCCCGCATGGTGACGTCGGGCGAGCTCGGCACACTCCTGCACATCGAGTCCAACTGGTCACATAACCTGTTCATGGGCCAGACAACATCTGCATGGCGGCAAGATCCCGCCCAGGCACCGGCCGGGACGCTCACAGCCCTCGGGGTTCACATCACCGACCTCCTGCAGTCCATAGGCGGTCGGGTGAACGAGGTGCGGGCCGTGACGGCTCACCGGTCAGCCGACTTCCCATCCGACGACGTCCTCACGGTTCAGTTCCAGTTCGCGACGGGCGTCACCGGGGTGATGTCGAGTCTGGCAACTACGCCGTTCCACGGCCGGCTCTCGTTTTTCGGCGACCGCGGGTGGGTGGAAGTGTGGGAAACCTCCAATGTCGACATCCCCGATCCTGCCCTATTGACATGGCGAGGCATCGACAACGAAATCCACACCAGAGCCTATGCGGCGACTGACACGGTCGGTGCGAATCTCGATCAGTGGGCCACGGCAGCACTCGGCCTTGGCTCCTACCGATTCACCGACGACGAGCTCGTTCACAACATCGAGATCCTGGAAGCCATCGTCCGGTCGGCCAGATCCGGGACTGTGGAGAAGGTGAGCTGAGAGGGATCCCATCGGCCAACTGCCGGTGACGCCTAGAGCCGGTAGGGTGCTGCGACCGAGAGCCGGAGTTCGAGCGTGGCCCAACTCGTAATCGTCGACCCGATCCTCGCTACTGAAGAGTTCGATATTGGCCCGGATTGGCTTGGTCCCGACCATGTGATCCACCAACCACCCGACTTCAGCCCCGAGGCTGTTTGGCCGTTTCTCGAAAACGTCGAGGGAATTCTCACCGCCCATTACCCGGTTACCGCAGAGATGATCGCGGCCTCCTCCCGGCTGTTGGTGATCGCCAAACCTGGAGCCGGGTACGACAACATCGACGTAGCCGCCGCCACCGCCAGGCGGATCCCCGTATGCAACGTGGAAGGAACCCGGGGCCGCTCGGTAGCGGAGCACGCAACGTTTCTCATCCTTCATCTGGCTCGTCATGGCTGGATGCGAGACGATCCCGCTTGGAAGCACACCACCGCCTACCAGCTTGGTGGAAAGACGCTTGGCATCGTCGGCCTCGGCAGCGCCGGGGCCACGCTCGCCAGGATCGGCCATGGCTTCGGGATGGACATAGTCGTCAATACGCGCACCGAGGATCCCGAAAGGGTGCCCGGTGTTCCTGTGAAGTTCGTCGATCGAGAGACCTTGCTTTCCGAATCCGACTTTGTGGTTCTATGCATGCCGCTGTCGCCGGAAACTCGCAACATGATCAACCGCGAGAGCCTGTCACTCATGAAGGAGAAGGCGTTTCTCATCAACGTCTCTCGAGGCCCAACAGTGAACACCGACGATCTGTTCGAGGCGATGAAGGCCGGGCATCTGGCAGGTGCCGGGCTCGACGTCACCGATCCTGAGCCACTCGCCAACGATCATCCGCTACGAACGCTCCCCAACGTATTCATAACGCCCCACAACGCGGGACGGACCCACGAGTCGCAGGCCGAGACGCTGGGGCGGATGGCGGACAACGTGCGGCGGGTACTCACAGGATTACGGCCCGTCGACATCGTGAATCCCGAGGTGCTTGAAGGCTGACCTCTGCGTTTTCTCAGTCTGGTATGACAGCCTGGACGTCGACTTCGTACAGCATGCCGTCGCGGGCCAGGCGGGAGATTCCGAGCAGCGTGGAAGCTGGCTTGTTTTCAGGCCAGATGGTGCCGGCCAGGCCATGTAGGACGGCCCTCTTGTCCTGGTCCAAGGCCACCACATAGTGCGTCAGCTTGGTGACCTGCGCCGGGCCGATGCCGACCGCAGCAAGGTGAACCTGCACGTTGGCAAACGCCTGGCCGACCTGTCCCTCGAATCCGCCATCGACCAGCCCACCTTCGGGGTCTCCGCCCCACTGACCCGCGAAGAACACGACCCGGCCCGGCGGTGGCACGACGATATGGCTGTAGATCCGCGATGGGTCGAAAACACCGTCGGGATTGATGTGTTGGAATTCGTTCACGTCCACCTCTCCGAGAATACTCAGGGAACTAAGAGCACCTTGCCGGTCGTGGCTCGCCCTTCGAGGGCGTCGTGGGCAGCCGCGGCTTCCGCCAGAGGGTACGTAGCGCCTATACGGACTTTGAGTTCCCCAGACGTAACCCAGCCAAACAAGTCCTTCTTACGGCGTTCCAGGTCCTCCGGCGACGCGATGTAGCTGCCAAGCGTCGGGCGCGTCACGTACAGGGAACCGCCCCGGGCCAGTCTGCCAAGGTCGAACGGAGGGACCGGGCCACTGGATTGACCGAAAAGGGCCATAACACCGCCCGGTCGGAGCAAGTCGAGCCCGCGATCGAAGGTGTCAACCCCCACCGAGTCGTACACGACATCGAGGGCCTTCTCGCCCACCACCGAGCGAACCTCGTCGGCGAAGTCGGTTTCCGTGTAAATGATCACGTGATCGGCCCCGGCCTCTTTTGCCAGCTCGGCTTTCTTAGCCGTGCCGGCGGTAGTGAATACGATTGCCCCAAGCCGTTTGGCGATTTGAATGAATAGCTGGCCAACACCGCCGGCGCCGGCGTGGATCAAGCATGTTGATTCGGGTCCGAGCGAGTAGGTGTCGTGAGTGAGGTAGTGGGCGGTTAGACCCTGGAGCATGATGGCTCCGGCAGTTTGTAGGTCCATGGCGTCGGGCACGGCTACCAACCGATTGGCCGGCACGACGATTTGTTGTGCGTATGCCCCGAGAACGCTGGTGAAGGCGACTCGATCACCAACCGCAGCACCTTCCGTCTCAGGTCCGACCTCCTGGACAACTCCCGCCCCTTCCTGTCCGAGGACAAACGGAAGCGGGAGCGGATAGAGACCGATCCGTTGGTAGACGTCGATGAAGTTGACCCCACACGCCTCAAGCTGGACTAGCGCCTCCCCCGGTCCCGGCGCGGGATCGGGCAGTTCGACGAACTCAAGCACCCCACTCGCTCCGGTCTCCTTCACCTGAATCGCCTGCATGAGCCCTTTTTCTCTCGTCGGCGCTTGAGCCTACTGAAGACCCAGCCCAGCTAGCCTTGGATAATGGGCTCTGAGATCATCCGTACTCTGGGTCGCGACAGCCAGGCGGCTCGATGCTTGAGACACCCAGCATGGCTGAACCGCGGCAGATAGCCATTGCCGGCGGCTCGATCGGCGGGCTAACCGCCGGAGTCCTCTTGCACGAGCTTGGGCTCGACGCCCACATCTACGAGCGCTCCAGTGCTGCGCTCGAAGCGCGCGGCGCCGGCATAGTCGTGTTGCCAATGACCGAGCGGTACTTCACAGAACGAGGCGGCGAGGACGACCGGGTCAGCCTTGAGCTGCCTTGGTGGAAGTATGTTGATGCCGCAGGCAACGAGCTGAGTGCCGACCTCGACCATTTCCGATTCAGTTCCTGGAATACCGTGTACCGCGCCCTCCTGGAGGCCTTCCCATCAGATCGTTATCACCTCGGTCATGAGATGACGACTTTCGAACAGACAGACGAGGCTGTGACCGTCGGCTTTGCCAACGGAACTGCCGTAGAGGCGGAGCTCCTGGTGTGCGCAGACGGCGTTTCCTCAACCGCCAGACGGATCTTGCTTCCGGCCGCTGATCCGGTCTATGCCGGCTACGTCGCATGGCGTGGCACCGCCGCGGAATCTGATCTCTCAGCGACCGCTCTCGAGGATCTTGCTGAATCGATGCTGTACCAGGTGCTGAGTCCCGGCCACATCCTGGTTTACGCCATACCGGACGAAGACGGGACCATCGAGCCGGGGCGACGACTTCAGAACTTCGTCTGGTACCGCAACTATCCGACCGGAGGCCCGTTCGAGGATCTAATGACCGATCGTGACGGCGAGCAGCGCTATTCGTCCGTTCCACCGGGGCTCGTTCAGGTAGAGCATTTGGCGGAGATGCGCCTGGCCGCGGCCTGCCTGGCACCGACCATCCGCGAAGTTGTGCTGGCCTCGGTAGAACCTTTCGTGCAGGTGATATTCGATCTCGAGGCAACACAATTGGTGTTCGGGCGAATCTGCCTGATGGGTGATGCGGCCTTCTCGGCCCGACCGCACGTTGCCGCAGGGACCGCCAAGGCCGCAGCCGACGCCTGGGCGTTGCGGGACGCGCTTCGCGACCACGTCGACGATCTGAATGCAGCCTTGGAGATTTGGCAACGATCGCAGCTGGCACTCGGTCAGAGCGTCGTGGAACGGTCGCGAGCGCTGGGCCAAAGATCACAATTCGAGAACACAATGGTGCCGGGCGACCCGACGTGGAAGTTCGGGCTAATCGAAGCAGGCAACTGACGCCATAGAATCGGAGTACCTGCGGATAGGAGAACCATGTTGCTCGACCTGGCCCACGGCACCGTCGAGGTGGACACCGCCGGTAGCGGTCCGAGCCTCGTCATCATCCACTCACTTCTAACCGGCCCTGAGGCGTTCGACGATGCGACGCGATCGGTGTCCGAGCATCACACAGTTCATCGGATATCTCTCCCCGGCTTCGGAAAGTCATCCGAATTGCCGACGCCCAATCCATCTGTGGCCGATCTGGCCGATGTCATTGCCGCCACGATGGTCCTACTCGGGTGCGACTCCGATACCGCGGTTCTCGGAAACGGGCTGGGGTCGTTCGTCGCACTGACGTTGGCCATTAACCACGGCGACACGTTTGGCTCGCTCATCGCATCGAACACCGGCCCCGGATTCCCGGCCGATCGGAAGGGTGCCTTTACCACCATGAGCGAGTTGGCCGAGGAGGGGGGTATGGCGGCTGTGGCCGACGTGGCCCTGCAGCGCATCTTTCCAACACCGTATATCGAAGCTCATCCGACGGCATTACCAGAACGACGCATGGTGCTGGAGAGCATTGGCCCGCGGGCGTTCGCGGCAGCGTGTCGGGCCCTGGCCGTTCTCGATTTGAGTGACGACCTGCATCGGGTTGCCAACCGCACCCTCGTCATCGCCGGGGCGATTGATCAGACCACCCCGCCGGCGATGGGACAGCAGGTCGCCGATCTAATTCCCGATGCCCGTATGGTCGAGATACCCGACTGCGGGCACTGTCCCCAGCTGGAACAGCCCCAGACGCTGGTGCAGGCGATTGTCGAGTTTCTCGGAAGCTAGGTGTTCTAGGCCGCCGGCACGCCCGACGATCTGGCATCGGATATGACGTTGACGGCAACGCCGGCGACGACCAATGCCAGGCCACCCAGGACCGCTGCACTCAGTGACTCGTCAACCAGCACGGCAGAACTCGCCAGGCCGACGACCGGGATGGCCATGAGTGTCAAGTTGGTACTTATGGCGGGAAGTGTCCTCAGTACGGTGAGCTGCCCCCACAGGGCGATTCCACTTCCCAGGGTCGCCTGGTAGGCCACGATGCCGGCTAGCTGCAGAGTCCAATCGATGTCGGGGATGCCTTCTACCGAAAGTGCCACGAGAAGCATCGGGATCGTTCCCACCAGGAGCTGCCACGGCAGCAAGGCCAGCGGGGAGGATGCCCAGTTGTGACGGCGTACGTGAACGCTGACCGACGCGTTGATAACCGCCGCCGTCAGCAGCATGACGTGCCCGAGGACGAAGCGAGTATCGGTCCAATCGATCCGGGTCGGCTCGAATACGAAGACTATTCCTCCGATGCCGATGAACAGCCCCCACCATCGCAAACGGGTCATGTGCTCGCCGACGAAGGTGACTGCCAGTGGAACTGTCCACAGGCCCGTTGTCCACACCAGGATGGAAGATCGACCGGGAGGGACGATCTCGAGGGCGCCGAAGATGAGGATGAACACCAGGGCCAGACGGAATATGGCAACCGAAACCACGATCGGGTAGTCCTGGCGCGGGGGGCGCACAAGGCGACCGGTCGCAATGGCGAAGGCGAATACCGTGACGGTTCCGCCTACCAGGCGAAAGACGCTCAACCACAAGGGAGAAATTGACTCGAGGCCGGTAGCCAGGATCGGCCAGTTGATCCCCAGAATGAGCACCACCCCGGCCAGGACCGGGTAGGCGGCCGCCCTCGTGAGGACCGGCGGAGCTCCCGTCTGGCTCGACTCTTCCCACACACGTGAACGATGGGGTGGAGGCTCCGGCGTCATATTTCTGCCCGTTCCTTGATCGGTTGCCGGCGAATGCCTACCCCCGAAGTGCAGGTCGGCATTGGAATGATCGACGCTGAGAGGTTACCCACGGAAGGGCTAACCAGAACCGCAGTTTTGGATCCGAACCCCACCGGCTTGAATGAGTGGCACTAACGCCAGGAGGAAACTTGCAGCGGATCGGGCTGGTGGGCATCGGAATCATGGGCACGGCCTATGGAGAGAATCTGTTGAAAGCGGGATTCCCGGTGATCGGCTGGGATATCGATGAGACCCGCGGAGCAGCGTTACGGGAGGCAGGCGGCGAACCGGTTTCGTCGGCAGCCGAGGTTGCCGCCGGGTCCGACGTCGTGCTCATCGCGCTGCCAAGCATCGACGCCCTCGTCGATGCAGTCGAAGGGGAGGTAGGCCTGGTACGGGGAGCGCATGATGGCCTCGTCGTCGTCGAGATGAGCACGTTCCCGCTCGAAGCCAAAGAACAGGCTCGAGCTGCTTTGCAGGCAGTGGGTGTGACGATGATCGACGCCCCCGTGAGCGGAACCGGCCTCCAAGCCGCTACCGCCGAGATCATCATCTACGCCAGCGGCGACTCGGCCACAGTTGAAGAGGTGCGTCTCGTGTTCGACGCGATCGGTAAAGCCACATTCGACCTCGGAGAATTCGGCAACGGCTCGAAAATGAAGTACGTCGCCAATCTCCTCGTCTCGGTCCACAACCTGGCTACCGCTGAGGCGTTTGTGCTCGGGATGAAGAGCGGACTGGCCCCACAACAGATCCTCGAGGTCATCTCAGCCGGAGTCGGGACCTCGCGAATTTTCGAGATCCGCGGGCCGATGATGGTTGACGACGACTACCCACCGGCCGCCAAGCTGAAGATGTTCATCAAGGACCTCACCGTCATTGGTGACTCGGCTCGGGAGTTGGGAGTCCCGACGCCACTTCTCGACACCAGCCTGCCCATCTACCTGGAAGCTATCGAGGCCGGCTTGGGCGATTTGGACGCCGCCGCCCTGTGCCGCTTTCTCGAGGACAAGGCCGGCTTCAAGCGTTAACGGCTCGGCGCCCGCTCAGCCTCCATGGTCTCGAAACGACCAAGTATTTCCGCCTGCTGCGTCGCAAACTCCGGATCCGAAGCCTTGCGGGGGAACGGAAGGTCGACGGTCGTATCGTCGAACACGGTTCCGCCATGGGCCAGCGTAATGATTCGATTGGAGAGCTGGACAGCCTCCATCACATCGTGAGTGACGAAGAGAACCGTCTTTTTGGTGGCGTTCCACATGGATTGGAGTTCTTCGCGCAGCGAGCGGGCGGTGATGGCATCAAGATGGCTGAACGGCTCATCCATCAGTAGCAGATCGGGGCTCACCGAGAACGCCCTGGCGATACCAACCCGCTGCTGCATACCGCCTGACAGTTGGCCGGGGAACATATCCTCGGCGTGGCTGAGACCGACCAGATCGAGAAACCGCTTGGCGTTGGCCCGGGCTTCCTCTTCTGGGAGATCAGACACGTACAGCATGTTCTGCATAACAGTTCGCCACGGCAAAAGCCGCGGATCCTGAAACACATAGCCAAGACGTGCCTTCTTCCCAGCCTCGGTGACGGTGACCGTTCCACCGCTCGGCGTGTCAACTCCTGAGACAATGTTGAGTAGCGTGCTCTTGCCGCAACCCGATGGGCCAACAAGCGAAACAAACACTTGGCCTGACATCTCGAAGCTGATGTCCTGAATGGCCCGCACCGGCTGGCCCCCTTTGGTGTGGGCCGGGAACGTCTTGCTGAGATTCTTTATGTTGAGTGTTGCCATGGTCGTCTCCTACAGGCCAACGATCGCAAGTTCCTCGGCGTCAAAGCCGCCCGGCTCAACGCCGAGATCGGTTACGCCGGATTTCCGCCAGCGGAACGCTCGCCTCTGAATGGGAGAGAGGACGAGTCCGTCGACCAGGAAGATGAAGGCGATGAAGATGATGACCCACCCGACGAAGCCACGGTAGCGAGCTGCGTCATACCAGAACCGCGACCTCCAACCCACCCCGTTGGCTGCGCCGAACCACTCGGCAAGCAGCACGGCGTTCCATCCAACGATGAAGGCGAATCGAAGCCCGGTGAATAGGTACCCGGCGATGGCGGGGAGCATCAGGCTGGACAATCGCCGGTTCCGGGGCACTCCGAACGCATCAGACATTCGGTGCAGTTCGGGAGACACGGCGCGGACTCCCTGGGCAACGTTCACTGCCACAAACGGAGCGGCTGAGAGAATAACCGTGTAAACCGGCGCCTCCCACCCGAGCCCGAACCACATGACGGTGAGGAAAGCCCAGATCACTGCCGGCAAAGCAAGGAATACGAGCAGCACGTCGCTCATCAGAGCCCGGAAGAAAGACGACGATCCGATGGCGATCCCGAGAACGGCTCCGACAATAAACCCGAAGATCAGCCCAATGGTGAAGCGCACCACCGTAACCGAGAAGTGTTCCCAAAACTCTCCCGTCACCACGCCGCCGTGTGAGCCGCCGCTCATCTCGCGGCATATGAAATCGAATGTCTCCCACGGAGCGGGAACACGCTCCGCGTACCAGGCGAGGAGCTGCCAGGAGATCAGGAACACAACATAGGAGGTCAGGCGGGCTCCCCAGGTTGAGAGGACCGCTCGGCCCACGGGGGTTCGGGCGAATCTTGGCCTATCCAACATTGTTGCGACGCTCATGCCGCCTGCTCCCAGGTGCGCCATCGGAAGAGCCGGCGCTCGAGAGCTGCGAGTAGCCGTTCGATGATTAGCAGGAACACGATGAACATCAGCGTCCAGGCCAACACTCGGGTTATCGAGAAGCTCTGAAACGCAAAACGGATCTGGAATCCAACACCTTCGGACGACCCGAATACCTCGGTAAGCGCCTCGACCTTCCAGGCGATGGCGAAAGAGAGACGAACTCCAGCAAAAACGAATGGAAGAATCGCTGGGACCAGTATGTGGCGGAGGGCCTGGCGCTCGGTCCGGCGATACGCAGCGCTCATCCTCAGCAAGTCATTGTCCACGCCCTCTAGTCCTTCGGCCACATTGAGGGCAATAAACGGCATCGAAATCAGCCCAACGGCGAGGACTGGCCCTTGGAAACCGATCCCGAAGATCACCAGCGCCATCACGGCGTACACCAGACCGGGGATGCTCCCAGCCCCCACCACTCCGTCATGGAAGAACGCTTTCCAGTATCGGCTCCTGCCCATGAGGTAGCCGATAGGCACTCCAATGAGAAGCGCTATCCCGAAACCCATGAAAGTCTTGGAGATACTGGCTCGGAAGTCATCAACAAAGGCACCGGATTTGAGTATCTCCCAAATCTGTTGCCATACCTTGACGGGCCCCGGCAGCGTGAACTGGTTGAGGATGAACGATGAGACAAAAGCCCAAAGGCCGACAAAAACTGCCCAGCCGAGGACGAACCTCCTGTTGGTGCCCTCGAGCGTGGCCGTTTGAGCCACCTATTTACCCGTGCTACTTATGGGGCGACAATGTCGAACCGCGGCGGATCCGCCGTATCTGACAGGCCGGCGTCCTTGAGCAGACTGAACAGCTCAGATTCGGAATCCACCCACGCCTGGTCGAGATAGATGCCTTTGGCGAACCAGTCATGCTTGCTCAGGTAGTCAGTTATCCAGGTAACCTGCTCGTCGCCTTCAGCCGCAAAGTGCTGCGGGTAGCTAGCGATGATCGTGTCCCGGTTGGCAGCCCACTCTTTAACTCCCCTGTCCCACAGGGCGAGGAAGAAATCCACCTCTTCGGGATGGGTGTCATACCAGTCCTCGCGGGCGAGGAAGATGTTGATCATCGGGCCCTCGTGACCCGGTTTGCCGACTACTTCGGCATACAGGTCGGCCGAAGTCTTGCCGCCGTACAGGACATTGACTTCTTCGTTTAGCAAAATGGGAATACTGAAGTCGGGCAGCACGATTGCACAATCCGTGCCGCCGCTGGCTGCCTGCGCTGCCGTGTTCGTGATGTCAACGACCACCAGGTCGAAGTCACCGCCGCCAACCCGGAAGTCCAGACTATGCAGCTCGTTGGCCAAAACGCCCCAGATGGTCGTTGAAGACAACGTATCCCAGACGGCCACGGTGCCACCCTCACAGTCGGCAAGGGTTGTGTACTCGGGGTGGTCGGGCGACGCCACAATGATGCTTCGGTCAATGTTGTATTTGCCGAAGACGACGCTCGGGATGCCGAACTCTTGTTCGATGGTCGGCACCTCGAAGTCACCGACCGACAGGATGTCGGCGTTGCCGCCGGCGTAGACGCCGACCTCGTTCCAGGTCGCCGAATCGAGAATGGCGACATCTGCCGCAATCTCCATTTCCTCCCGAATACCGGAATCTTTCAAATAGTCCCACACCGGGTCCGGTGCGAACGCGAATCGGATCGTCTTCGGTCCGACCTGGCTTCCCGCCGCAGTCGTGTCACTCGAGTCGCCGTCACTGCCGCAGGCGGCTGCTACCAGCGCCAACGCCAGCAAGAAGGCCCTACGTTTTCCTCCTCGTTTTCTTTTATCTGTCGATGGCTGCTGCCATCGACTATGAGCTCGTTCCCGTAAAAGCCGCCTGCTTGCGGCCCTTTTCGTACAAAAGTTTCAGGATGACATCGCATGCCGAAGTGAGATGATCAAGGACCTCGGCCTCGAGGCCCGGGCCGTCCCTCGCAACGACCGCATCATGAATGCGACGATGCTGTTCGTTGCTCTCGGCGGTGCCCAATTCGGTGATGAGCAACCGGGTATAGCGGCCGGTTTGTTGCCGAGCCCGGTCGACAATCCCGACCATGCGGGGCCGGTCGGCATGGCGATACATGTCGGCGTGAAACCGGTCGTTGGCCTCGACCCAGGTGAACATGTCGTCGGTTTCCTCCATCGTTTCGAGCTGCTCCTCCATGTGCATAAGGGTGACCCGATTCAGATTAGGAAGGGCGAGCCGGCACAGCTGAGGCTCGACCGCCATACGCAGCTCGTACAGCTCCTGCAGGTCGTCGAGCCCAAGTGGCGCTACCACTGCGGTCGTATGCGCTTTCGTGACAACAAGACGCTCGCCGGCCAGTACTGCGATGGCATCCCGGATCGGGCTGCGGCTTACTCCCAGCGCCACGGCAACGTCGTTTTGGTTGATTGGGGCTCCTGGGGAAAGCTCGCCGGAGATGATCTGGCGGCGCAAATAGTCTGTCGCCCGATAGGCGGCTGTGCCGCCGCGCGAGCTCGTTGCTTCCGCCATACCTGGTTCCCGTCTCCTGCTGCGTCATGTCTACACAAACCCGAATTGGATGTCAAGACGGACAGTTGTATCCAACCAACTGCCGTTGGACATCACGCGAGATTGGAAACCGAGTACCTCCTCTGTCGGCGGCAATTCAGTCCAGGACGCCGGTAGGTCTTGGATTTGCTCCTCTTCTCAATTCTGTCAGGGCATAAGTCATCAAATACCTGCGGCAGCTTGCTCGCTAGCACAGGGGGAGATGCCTCTGATGGGCACCATGGTCAATCTGCTCGAACTGAGGTGGAGGAAGGCCGTCGTTTCACGAACCTGAATCAATGACCGACTCTCCAGGACTCGAGCTCCATTCGATATAGGGAGCCACCATGACTCCCGTACCTGGCTATCCGGTCGTTGACATTCACAACCATATGTGGGTGGCGGCAGCCCGCGAGATCGCTCTCGAGCACTTTTCACCGGAGAAAGATCCGCGGGTGCGGTTCGCCAGCGCAGAGACGGTCGCATACAACCGGCATGTTCGCTCGCGGCCCGAGGTCGTTGAGCACTACGAAGACCCTTCAGTCCGCCTCCGGGTGATGGACCAAATGGGGATCGACATGCAGGCGTTGTCGCTCGGTCCTGACCAGTATTTCTATTGGGTCGAAGAAGACCTTGGTCCCCGACTATCGCAAATACAGAATGATCATCTTGCCGAAGTTGTAGCCGGACACCCGGATCGGTTCGTGGGGCTCGGCACTCTCCCGCTCCAGGACATGCCGGCGGCGCTGACGGAACTCGACCGGATCACGGGCGACCATCGCTTTCGGGGGTTTCCATCGACGAGCGTATCCGGCCGTGACTTCGATCTTTCCGAATTCCAACCGCTGTGGAGGAGGGCTGAAGAGCTTGGCATCCTCGTGGTTCTCCATCCATATGGCTTCGATGCGGCCGACCGCTTTGGCGAGTACTACATGACGAACGTGGTAGCGATGCCGCGGGAGTCCACGATTGCGTCAGCCGCATGATTCTGGGAGTTGTATTCGAGCGGCATCCCGGCCTAGGTGTGCTGGCAGTGCACGACGAGGCTACCTGTCGTTCTATTTCGCCCGCTCCGATCACGCCTTTCGGCATCGTCCTGAGCTCCGGGCCAACATTACCCGCCTGCCGAGCGACTACCTGCGCATGCCCTACTTAGACACCTGTGTTCACGCTTCCCAGCCGATCGAGCATCTGGTCAAGAACTTCGGCAGCGATCACGTGTTGCTTGGTACCGACTACCCGTACGACATGGGCGTCACCTACCCGCTTGCTCTCCTCGATGGGGCGCTTGAACTCACGGCTGGCGACCGGGAGAAGATCGCCGGAGACAACGCCCGCCGCCTGCCTGGACTCGAGGGCTGAAGCTGATCGAGAAGTCTTAGGGTCGGAGCCATTCAGGGTTTTCGCCGGTATCCGCCTGCAGCCCGGCCGCGTCGACGCCGGCCACGGCGCACACCTCGTCGGGATCTGACTGGTCGCCGGACACCCCGATGGCACCCATTACTGCACCTTCGGCATCCCGGATGATGACGCCGCCCGGCAAGGCAACCAGTCGGCCGCCCGAGATGTCAGACAGGGCGCCCACAAACACTGGAAGCATTTTTGCCCTGGCGTAGAGGGCGCGGCTGGCCAGTCCCATGCCGAGGGCACCCCAGGCCTTGGCGAGGGCGATGTCAGGCCTGAGAAACTCGGACCCGTCGTCGCGTTTCATGGCGATGGGATGGCCCCCATCGTCGAGCACTACAACGGACAGCTTTCCCAGCTCGAGCTCGTGGCCCTTGGCGATGGCGGCGTCAATCATGGTGTCGGCTTCAGCAAGTGTGACTTTTCTCATGAAGACAATCCAAGCAGTCGGGCGGCGTTTCCGCCAACGATGTTGTCGACGTCATCCTGTTCGAGGCCTTCGACCTTCTCGATCAGCCCGATCGGATCGGTCTCACCCATGTCGTAGGGATAGTCGGTACCAAGCAACACGTGATCCGAGCCGTACAGGCGCACCAGGTACTCGAGGGCAACCTCACCAAAGACCATGGTGTCGAAGTACATCTTCTTCAGGTATTCGCTTGGGGGTCGGGAGATGTTCTCCCGACACTCTGGCCGCACTGCGAAGGCGTGGTCCATGCGGTCGGCGTAAAACGGGAGATAGCCGCCCCCGTGCACCACCACGATTTTCAGGTCGGGGTACTCCTCGAGCACGCCCCCGAAAATGAGCTTCATGGTGCCCACTGTCGAATCGAGTGGGTTCCCGACAACATTGATCATGTAATAGTCGGTGAGTCGGGCGCCGTCGCTGTAGCCCTGCGGATGAAGGACGACAGTGGCCTCGAGTTCCTGCACCTTGGCCCAAAACGGCCGGTAGTCGGGATGGTCGTAGTCTTTGCCGGGCGCGCTGGTGTTGATTGAGGCTCCCGGGAACCCATGCTTTTTCACCGCTCGCTCGAGCTCGAGAATGGCCCGTTCCGGATCCTGCATCGGCAGCGTCGCCATGCCAACGAAACGGTCGGGATTTTCGGCGACCATGGCGGCAATGTGATCATTCTGGACCCCGGACAATTCGGCACCGAGCGACGGCTCCGTCCAGTAGTAGTACTGGGGCGGCCCGATGGCGAGTGCGTCCACTTGGATGCCAATCTTGTCCATGTCGGGGATGCGCTGATCCGGCCCGATCATCTTCGGAATCAGGTCGCCGAAATGCTCGGCGTTGTGGGCCAGGCTTTTGGCACCTGAGTAGTAGAAGAACGGATCGTCCGCCGGCTGCTGCATGCCGTCGACCATCTTGGCCGCCTCGGGAACGAGGACGTGATTGTGGATGTCGACGGTTAGGCGACCTTCAGTCGGCATTTCAGTTCTTCCTCTCTCGGTGACATCGGCAAGATACCGCGTGCGGTGGTTGACTAAGTCTCCACCGGCATGCCCACCATGCTTCCCCACTCCGTCCAGGAGCCGTCGTAGATCTTGATATTGTCGAAACCAAGCAGGTAGTGCAAGGCCACCCAGGCGAGGGTGGCGCGGTGACTCAACCGGCAATAGGCGACAACTTCGTCGAAGTCTGCTGGATCGGCGCCGGCGGCCGACAAGATGGCGCTCAGCTCGTCCTTACTCTTGAACGTGTCGTCTTCGTTCAGCAGGTCGAGGTAATACAGATGACGGGCCCCGGGGATTCGACCTTTGCGCTCAGCACCGTGGTCGAAATCGGGCGGCGGCATTACCCGTTCCCCCCGATATTCCTCGGGAGAGCGCACGTCGAGTAGCAGCCGGCTCTCATCACCGAGATGGGCGAGAACCTCGTCACGAGATGCACGAGAGGATTGATCCGCCCACCCCGGCTGATTTGCCACCTTCGTCCACGTCGGCACTGCAGTCGTTAACGGCCGGCCCTCCGCGACCCAGCGGGTGTGGGCCCCATCGACCAGGCGCAGGTCGGGATGACCGGCCATGAGAAGAGCCCAGAACACATATGTGCCTGATTGATACTTGGGGCATGTTGTGAGGTGTTTCTCGTAGCGTCGAGGGTGCTGACTGGTTGGCTCTCTATGTGCCTGTCACCCGTCTCGGGTTGGCTTTCTATCGAGGTGCCTGCCGGTTGGTGTCCTCGACTGTGGTGTGGCTCGAAAGAGGCGAGAGCACAATTCCCGAATCAGGTTTGCCCGTCGCGGTCTCCGTATCTGAGAGAAAAGGTGAGTGGTTATGAGTGTGATGATTGGTATTGACCCCCACAAGGGGTCACACACGGCAGTGGTGATCGATCCTGATGAGGTGGTGATCGAGGAGATTCGAGTACGAGCTTCGGCTAACCAGGTGGGTGAGCTCCAGCAGTGGGCGTCGAGGTATGAGGAGCGGTCCTGGGCAGTGGAGTCAGCACGGGGGTTGGGGTATCTCCTCTCCCAACAGTTGGTGGCCGCTGGGGAACGAGTCATAGATGTGCCGGCGATGATGGCATCACGAGTGCGAGTGTTGGGCTCAGGGAAGTCGCACAAGAACGACCCCAACGACGCCCGCTCAGTGGCGATCGCCGCACTACGCCACCCTGGATTAACGCCAGTTGTTCTGGATGATCACACCGCGGTGTTGGGATTGTTGGCGAAACGACACCCTGACGTGGCCCGGTTAAAGAACAAGCCAGCGTGTCGTCTCCAATGCCCTACTGGCGGAACTCACCCCTGGGGGGTTGGCCTCAGAAATGACTGTTAACAAGGCCAATTCACTACTCGAGAAGGTCGTTGTAACCGATGAGGTCACCCGGCAACGGATAGTTACCGCCACCGAACTGGTTGACGATATTGCCCGCTTCGAAACCCAGATGCGAGCATCCAAGAAACGAATCGCAACTGCAGTATCGGCTTCAGGCACCAGCCTGTGTGACATTCGAGGGATCGGACCAATCGGCGCAGCCATCATCTTGAGCTCAGTCGGTGACATCGGACGGTTCCCAACTGCTGGGCATTTCGCCTCATACAACGCCACTGCCCCCATCGACGCGTCCTCAGGTAACCACAAACGGCATCGGCTCAACCCGAGAGGGAACCGCAAACTCAACCATGCCCTCCATATCGCCGCAGTCTGCCAACTCCGATACCCCAGCCAGGGTCGCGACTATTACCAGAAGAAACTGGCTGAGGGCAAAACCGGCAAAGAAGCCATCCGAGCGTTGAAACGACGCATATCAGACGTCGTCTACCAGCAACTCCGAGCCGACACCCGCCGCATCATCGGCTGAACCATTAGGTGGGTCCGGGACGACACCCAGGGACGACTCTTAGTCCAGCGTGGCCGACTCACACCCTGATACACCGGCACTTCGGATAAGTCACTTCCCGGACCCGACCCCAACACTACGCCCAACCCGGCCCCCCAGCACGGGCCAAACCTTCGCGCCCAACTCGACCCAAAAACAACCACTTGACACAAAGAGGCATCGTACTGCACGGGGTCTCGTACTGCACGGGGTCCCCGTAGAGCACGATCGTCGACTCCTCGTCAATGCCGATCCGGCCGAGACGGACTGCCAGCTGTTCCGGCGTAAGGAACTGACGATCAGAATCGTCCCAGCAGAGATCTTTCCAGTAGAACCACGCCGCGCCGGGGATGTGGCCCTCGTCCTAGGTAATCGATTCCACTTCCCAGGACACTTCGATAATCCGGACCGTCGGATCCTCGAGGTGGTCCTCGAGCCACGAGGTCGTAACGAGGGGGTGTATGTTCGCCGGGCCGGACCTGTTAGTCCCCGACGATGGCCACGGCCCGGGTGGGGCCGCCATGGGCCCCGATTACTTTGAGCGGGAATCCGGCAAACGTGAAACGGGTATTCACCACCTCACTGAGATTGAGGTTCTCGTAATGGGTGATGTGCTCCCGCCGGCACATCATGTGGCATGGATAGCTCTTAGACACCGGGTTGTCGGGAGTTGGTGAATCAACCCCGAATGTCTTCACGCCCTTGTCGACGATCCACTCAGCTCCGCTTGAGCCGAGCCCGGGGAACTCGCTCAGGTAGTCCTCGGTGCCTTTGTAACGATCGAAGGTCGCCGTGTAGAGGAAAAGCATGTCACCAGCGTTGAGTTCGAGGCCCGAGTTGGCAAGCGCCTTGTCCAAATTGTCTCCTGTGATATCTGTCTTGGCCGGAACGTCAGATACATCGATGCAAATGGCGGGGCCGAAGAACAGATCGAGTGACATCTGATCGATGGTCTGGGCGTCTGGATCGGGGTCGAGATGGCTGAAAGAGTCGACATGGGTGGGCCCGTTGTCGTTGAGCATGAAGCCGAGGGTTTGGAAGGAGAATCCGCCATCGAACCGCACGACAGTCTCCTTGTGGGTGGCGTGCTGAAACACGACGGTCTTGAGATGGCCCGGATAGACCATCATTCCTTGGTAGATGTCCTGCGATAGGTCGATGAGTTTTGGCATAGCTGCTTTCCTCCTTGTTGGCCCTGATTAGTACATGACTGCGCCGGAATTGACGTTGAGGTCGGCCCCGGTGATGCCGGCGGCCTCGTCAGACGCAAGAAACACCGCGGCGCGCGCCACATCCTGCGGCTGAGTGAGACGATTGAGAGGGGATTCGCTTTCCATCTCGCTCCGGATGGCTTCCTGGCTCGTTCCACGGCCTTCTGCCTGGGCTTCGATGACCCAATCGAGCCTCGGTCCGGCAACGAAACCCGGCGAAATAAGATTGACACGGACTCCATACCCGCCGGCTTCGAGGGCGAGGGTGCGGGTCAAACCGATGAGCGCGGCCTTGGTGGAGGCGTATGGGGTTCTCCCCCATAGTGGTCGCTTGCCGGTAATTGACCCGATGATGATCACCGACCCGGTGCGGCGTTCAATCATGTCCGGCAAGATCTCCTTTGAAGCGAGGAACACGCCTTCGACGTTAACCGCGAAGGCCTCTCGCCAGCCTTCCAGGTCGATTTCCCACAAGGGGCCGGATGGGCCGCCAATTCCGCTGTTGTTAACCAGAACGTCGACGCGACCGAAGCGTTCGATAGCTGCCTGCCTCATGGCCTGGACCTGGGCAGGATCGGTGATATCGGTTGGGACGACGAGACTTTCGACTCCGAGCGCTTCAACCGCGCTGGCTGTCTCCTCGAGATTGGAAGCGTTGCGGGCGGCTAGGACCAGCGAGTCCCCTGCGGCGCCGAATGCCAGGGCCAGCTCCCTCCCAATCCCCTGACTGGCGCCGGTGATGAGAGTGACGCGGGATTCGATCATGAGTTCTGGTCTGCCCCGAGTGCGTCAGGAAAATATTCAGGGTTGAGCCGCAGCCGGGCACTGATGGCATGCCCGAACATCAGCTCGGCATCGGCGACCACTGCAGCCGGCTCGGCCACCCTCGCCGATCCCTCGGCAGTAACCCGCTGGGTAGTGACGGTTTTGAGAAACTTCCCAACCCAGAGGCCACCCGTGTAGCGGGCCGCCCGTTCGGTTGGCAGCACATGATTGGTCCCTATCGCTTTATCCGAGTACGTGACCGTGGCATGGGTACCGACGAACAACGTCCCGTAGTTGCGAAGCCGATCGGCGAACCACTCGGGATCTGACGTTTGGATCTGGAGATGTTCGGGCGCTGTCTTATCCGAGAGCTTGACCATCTCCGTATCGTCCTCGCAGATGATGATGGTGCCGTAGTCGCGCCAGGCGACCCCGGCGACCGATGCGGTGGGCCAGGTCTCGAGCCAGCGCTCAACCTCGACCTCGGTATTCCTGGCCAGGTCCTCGGATGTGGTGATGAGGATGGCGGGAGAAGTCGGTCCGTGCTCGGCCTGGCCGAGGAGGTCAGCGGCCACGACGGCAGGGTCGGCCGTGTCGTCCGCAATCACCATGATTTCGGTCGGCCCCGCCAAAAGGTCGATTCCGACCGTTCCAAAAAGTTGCCGCTTGGCTTCGGCCACGTAGACGTTGCCTGCCCCTACCACCATGTCGACGGGCTCCGAGTCTTCCAGTCCGAACGCGAGGCCGGCGAGGGCCTGTACTCCACCCACACAGAAGATCTCGTCAGCCCCTGAGGTCGCCATCGCCCACAGCTGGGGTGGGTGCATCCCGGCAGCATCTCGCGGCGGAGCTGCGGCCGCCACGCGGGGCACTCCGGCTACTTTGGCTGTGGCGACGGTCATGATTGCCGAGGCGATAAGGGGGTAGAGGCCGCCTGGTGAGTACGCCCCTACCGATTGCACCGGGATGTGCTTCTGGCCGAGCACCACTCCGGGCAGGGTCTCGAGCTCAAACTCGTGAAGGCTTTGACGTTGCAGTTGAGCAAAGTTGCGAACCTGGTCGATCGTGAACTGAGCATTGGTTAACACTTCGGGATCTACCCGTTCGGCGGCCGACGCGATGTCCTCGTCTGGCACGCGGAAGGTGGGCGGGCTCCAATTGTCAAACTTTTCGGAGTACTCACGAACGGCGTCCGTACCCCGGCGAGCAACGTCGGAAATGATTGTGCTGACGGTGGTTTGAATCTCGTCTGTGACCGCCTGCGGAGTCTTCTTCGGCTCCTTCAGATATGTGGACACTATCTGAAGTCGGCGACCGACTCGGACCGGCCGGACTCGCTGGCGGCGATGGCTGCCTCCAGGACTGCGACCACTTCGAGACCCTCGGCCCCACCCGTCTCTGGCGAAGCCTCGCCGCGAATTGCCCGCACGTACTCGCCGAGTTCGTCGGCAATCGTGTCGATCGCCTCGATGGGCTCCTCAGTGCGGACAAGCTCAGGCGCGTTCTGCAGGTAGAACCTGGTGCCGTCCTCATCGTTGATCGCAACCCCTCCGGTGCCGTGTACTGCGACTGAGTTAGTGCGGGGCACGACAAATGAGCATCCGAGATAGCCGAGGGCGCCCGATGCAAACTCACAGACAATGGAAGTGGCATGATCGATCGCCGGCCCATCGAGAATCCCTTTGCTAAACGCGAACACACGGTCGATCGGCCCCAGCAGGTAAGTCATGGTGTCGATCATGTGGACCCCCAGGCTCGTCATCCCCCCAAGAGGGCTCTCGGTGCGGTTAGCCCGCCAGTAGCCGGGTTCGAATCCGAGGGCGTTGGGCATCGACTGGTGTGTCTCGATCATCGTCACTGTGCCCAGCTCTCCTGCTGATATGAGCTCTTTCAAACGACGATTGGCCGGTTGTCGGCGCCGATTGTGACCAACCTGCAGTACGGTCCCGGCGTCTTGAGCTGCTGCGATTGCTCGCTTGCCCGAGGTGACTGTCAAAGTGAGCGGCTTTTCAATGAAGACGTGCTTACCGGCAGTGGCTGCCGCCACAATCTGGTCGGCGTGAGCGGTGTGCGGTGTAGCCAAAAGAACCCCGTCGACGTCTGAAGCCTCGAGGAGCTGCTCGAAGCTCTCATAGGCCTGGCCCCCGTGCTTGGCGGCAAACGCCTCGCGGGTCTCGGCGGTGCGGGCGAATCCCCCGGCAATCTCGGCGCCACCCGCCACAGCGGCTTCCGCCAGGACGTTGCCCCACCAGCCGAGGCCAACCGAAGCCAAACGGACCTTGTCGCTCATTGCGCTTTCACTCCTTCTCGGGCTCCCGGCCCGGCCGACCGGACAATCTATAATATCGGGATCGGTCCCCCTTTCGCTCTGGAGGTCTGATGGCCAAACCAAAAGGATTCTTCAAACGCCCTCCCGGACCGCTGGCGGGATTCTGGTCGTGGAGATACCTGAACTGGTTCAAGACCCTCAAGATGATCACTTCCAAGCGGGTGCGCGGCATCTATAAGAACTTCCCAACCACGGTGCCGCTTGGATCACAGTTCCCGGAGATCGAGCTAACGACCACCGATGGGCGCACCGTGAACACACGCGAGTTTCTGGCCCAGAAGCATTTCGTGCTGTTCACCGGGGCCATCACCTGACCACCCTTCCGGCGGCAGTTGTCGCCTATGGACCAGATGAGGGAGAAGTACGAGTCCCGCGACGTTGAGTTCCTGGCCATGTATGTGCGAGAGCCCCATGCCCGTGAGAGGGGATTCCCCGGGTATCGCAATCACGAGAGCTTCGAGCACAAGATGGACGTCGCCCGCGAGCTCAAAGAGCTCAAAGATATGACGATCACCCTGGGCGTGGATGACATGAGTCAGAAGCAGCACGCCTCACTTGGGAACCTGCCCAATATGGCCTTCGTGGTCGATAAGGCCGGCAAAGTCGTCTACAGCAATACATGGCAGTACGCCGAAGATATTGACGCCGCCCTGGCAAAACTGGTTACCGCCGAAGACCCGTCCCGGCCTGTCGAACCCACAATCAATAGCCGCGGCCTGAGCGGAGCTATCTAACGGAGGACGCTAATCGACCGTGCCTGTCGCGAGGCGCGCCTTAGATCACGGGCGTGAGCAGGTAGGCCGCCCGGTCGGGGCCGAGATGAAGTGAGGTAGTTCCCCCGTACTCACCAGTAGGTCGATCCCGGGGATCATCATGCAAGAAGGGCCCCACACCGGTGAACTGATTCTTGAAACTGGCGATTCTGGTAGCGCCGGCATCGGACCCCTGGTACTCGTAGTCCCTGCCTCGGACCCACAGCGCCACCGTGTAGCCGGCGGGCACGACGATCGAAGTGGGCCACAGCTCGATATCGAGCTCGTACGTTTCCCCGGGCACCAGCGGCTCTCGCTCGTCGTGTTGGTGAAAGGGCCGCCACGGTCTCGAGATTGTCGGATCTAGTTTGCGATGGGACGCGCGCAGCCAGCCCTGGGCGACGGGAGTGTGCGGGTCGAGCGCCCCTTGGAAAGTGACTTCGTCGCCGGAGGGGTCGAACACCTGAAAGATGAGGAAAAGGTCGGCGTCTGCCGTGGTGGAGGAAACCCAAAGCTTCGATGCCAACGGCCCAGTGAACTCCGTGGCCTCGGGCAGCGGGGCTGAATTGAACACGAGCCCGTCGCCCATCGCCTCAAACTCCAGCGTCGCCTCAGCAGCCGGCGGCTCGCGACGAAGTGCCAGGTCGGGATGAAGGTACAACTCGGACCACCGAGTGCGAGGGATGGGCCAGTCTTCTTCAAGGCGTTCCTCGAAGCGGTCGACATGACGGATCTGCAGTTGTACCCGGGGATGCTGATCCCAGCCGTTGTCTTCGCCTTTCAGGAAATGGTCGAAGAAGCGCTTCTGCAGCGTCCGCCCATAATCTGTGTAGAAGTGGGTCCAGTGCTCCAGGCCGTGCGCCTCCAGCCATCTGTCGGGGGTCGCCGAGCGGTAATACCCCTCAAAATTACCCCGGGGGTGAAGGCCCTGACCGCCCCAGTTGGCGGCGGTCAGCAGTGGCACGGTGATCTTCTCCCAGTGGGGCGATCGGGCCTGGTGGTACTCGTCATCGAGTGGATGGGCCAAAATCTCGTCGCCGAGGAGGCATCGATTGGCTGCCAGCTCTGCGTCGGTGAGGTTCTCGTCACCGCAGGCGTTGATCCCGGTGACGGGATGCTTGGGGCCACGATCCCCCAGCCCGTACTGGACCGTCTTGACCTGCATGTCGTACCAATTAGCCCAGAAGGTCGAGAGGATCCCGCCGTGGTGCGTCATGTCCCGGTACCAATCGGCGGCTCCTTCCCACACGCACATTGCAGTCAGATGGGGAGGCTGGAGTGATGCCACGTGCCATGCGTTGATCGCGTAATACGAGATGCCGTTGAGACCCACCTTCCCGCTCGACCATGGCTGCACCCCGGCCCACTCGATGCATTGGGCGAAATCCTGTGTTTCCCGAGGGGAGAAGTGATCGACAAAGCCGGGGGATCTACCCGTGCCCCGTGAGTCCACCCGTACGCAGGCGTATCCGTCAGGTATCCATTTTTCGGGGTCAACGACTTCCCAGTTCTGATACTTGTTCGACGATCCGGCCGCGACGTCGGGGTGCTGCTCGATCATCCGTTCCCACTGGTCCGGATAGCCTTCCTGGAAGGCGAGGCCCTTGGCATAAGGCCCATAACTGAGGATCACCGGGTACCGGCCCTCCTCCACCGGGCGGAATACGTCGGCCCGTAGCACGAGGCCATCATCGGTCTCGATGGCCACGTCCCAGTCGATTTGCATCCCGTCCCGGATCTCGCTCGTCACAATGTTTCTCCTGGTCCCAAAGCGCCTTGTGGTGATTGCCGTTCCGCGGCCGCGGCACGATTTCGCATGTTATACGATGGCCGGGTTTCCAGCCCGGGCGGCGAGGCAGGAGGGCCACTTGAACGACACCGCATTTGGTCCGCCATATTGGAGCCCCGGCGAATTCTCCGAGGTCAATGGCTTTCCCCGATACCCCTCCGCCGAGATGGCGCGAAGACATCAATGGGCGGAAGAGGCCGGCGCTGCCTTGGAAGTGGATGCCGTCGTCGTCGGCGGCGTCACGGGGCCGTTGGAGACCTCCATTCAGTACTTCACCAACTGGCCGTCCCAGGTTCCGTGCTACTTGATTCTCGCACCGGGCGAGGCGCCAGTTTTGTATGTTCGCTTGTGGAACCACGTCCCCGACGCCCGGCGGATCGCCGCCATCGACGACATCCGCTACGGCGGAGACACTCCGCTGGCGCAGGCAGAAGCCGTTGCGGCCGACCTCGAGACCCGGGCAGCCGGGCGTATCGGCATGATCGGTTCCATTCCCCACGGCGACCTGGAAGTTATCCGGGCCCGCCTGCCGGACTCCGCTTTTGTCGATCTCAACGCTGTCTATCAGAGCTTTCGCTTGGTGAAATCAGACGTCGAAATGGTCTTCACCCGCATTGCGTCCCGCATGAATGACGCGGCCATTGCCGCTTTGGCTTCCGAGCTACGACCGGGCTTGCGTGAATACGAAGTTGCCAAAGTGATAGAGGATGTCTACCTGGGCCACCGGGCGGTGAATTTGATCCATTTCAGCCTGTCGACTCCTATGAGCGATCCGCAAGTGGTTGTGCCCCACCAGTACCACCCCGATCGACTTCTCGCGGCCGGTGACGTGTTCGTCACCGAGATCAGCACCACCTTCTGGGGTTACGCAGGCCAGATCCTCAGAACCTTCACTATTGGGGCCGACCCTTCTCCCCGATATGCCCGCCTTCACGAGGTCGCGCTTGCGACCTACCACGAGATCGTCGACGTCCTCCGGCCGGGAGCCACAGTGGGAGAGGTGCTCGATGCAGCCGAGAGGATTTCCGCATCTGGTTTCGACATCTGGGACGATCTGGTGCATGGCTTTGGCGGCGCCTATCTACCTCCGATCATCCGCACCCGTGCCTCGCGCGGAGCCACCCATCTCGACGACTTTCCGTATCCGGAGGGGACGCTGCTCGTGGTCCAACCCAATGTGATCGATGGTGCTGCCGGCGTACAGGTCGGGAATTCTCTGCAACTGACCGGTGACAGTGCGGTTTCGACGCAGAGTTACCCGACCCAACTCATCAGGTGCAGCTAGGCCGACAGGTCGGCGCTGTCGTCAGTCCGGGTTGTTGGGCCGATGGCTCGCAATGTGGTACCGGGTGATGTCGCGGGAACGGACGTCGGCCGCCTGCAGCTCCCGATAGAACTCTTTCAGGTGAGGAGTCTCGAAATGGGCGAGCAGCTGATGCTCCTCCTCCCATTCCTCGAATAGCTGGAGCCGTCCAGCTTCGGTGATGTCGGCGAAGAACTCATAACTGATGCAGCCTGCCTCAGCGCGAGTTGCCTCTGTTACTACCCGAGCTGCCGCGATCATTGCTTCCTGATGGGCCGGGTCAAACGTGATTGTGCCGGCAACAACGAGCATTGGGGGCCTCCTCGCGAACAGCCTACGATCCCCGCTGGCCAGAGGCCCGGCTCAGGCCCCGGCCCATACGACGATCACCGCACCGGTGATCATGGCGAGGGTTCCAGTCGCCAACGAGCGAGTCAATCGCTCGTACTTGGCGTCAAAAACAATGGGAGCCATGCCGACAACCACCAGCGTGGCGAGCTGTTGGACGGTGATGGAGATAGCAATGGTCGTGCGGCTGAACGACACCCATTGAGCGCTGATTCCGATGGCACCGGTCACTCCTCCGGCCAGCATCCAGCGGTAGACGGCGCGTCGGGGCGGGGGACGCTGCCATAGCCCGGCCACCGTAAGGCCCGCAGCATGAACCACCAGGGCGACCGCGAGGCCGACGGTCAACCCGAAAAGGGGCTCATCAAGACCCTCTAAACCCTTGCGGATGAATATCGGAGACGTCCCCCATGAAGCCGCGACCAGCAGGGCGTACCACGGCCTTGACCATCTCTGCTTGGCGTCGCCACGGCTCATCGATATGAGGGCAACGCCTCCGACAGTCGACGCCACACCTACGAAGGTGAGCACCGTCAATGACTCCCCCAATACGGGTACGGCCAACAAGGCGGCGACGATGGGCGCGGCCGCAACTAGAGCCCCGGTGCGAGCTACCCCAACCGTCTGCTGGCTCAACGCCAACAACGTCCAGCCACCTATGTAATGGATGACGGCGCTTCCGGAGAAATATGCCAGCGAACCGATCGGTGCGTCCGTGACCAGTCCAAGCTCTCCAGCCGCAATGAGCCTGGCAATCAGGATCAGCTCGACGGCCACCAACATTCCAAACGCTGTGCGGAAGGCGTCCACCAGCAGATTTGCCTTCCGGTTCATTATCTGGGTAAACCCGAACCCGAGAGCGGCCACCAGGGCCCAGATGACGCCGGCTTGCATTACGGAGCTGTCAGGTCGGGAGGGAGAATTCCTGCGACGACGAGCATGGGTTTCCTCCACCCCGAGAGTGCGGGTTGCCAAGCATATCGGTCAGACTCTTGGGTATTGCTGCACCGCACCGCGACCGGCCAACCTCGTTCGAAGGACTGTCGGATCATGGACAGTTCAATTTTCCGGCATACCTACCTTTTCGCAGTCCCTTTCCTTCGGCGTCGTCTATCGTCATCCGGGAGAGGAGCCCGGATCATGACCGACGCCCTGGGGATCGATGCCGCAAGCGATGGGGATCGCTTCGTCGATACCGTCCGTGCCGACCGGCGGCGGGTGCTGCTGATCACGGTGCTGGTGGCAATCCCGCTGATCGCATGGACTCTTACCCAAATGAGTCTGCTCTCCTTCGGGACGCAGATCCTCAACGGCCTCAGCTTCGGCGCCGTGCTCTTCTTTCTGGCAGCCGGCTTCACGATGATTTTCGGCCTACTGAGGATCGCCAACCTCGCCCACGGCGGCTTCTATCTGATGGGCGGCTACTTCGGGATCACCGTCACTCTCATGACAGGCCAATTCTGGGTGGGCCTCATCATGGGAGGCGTGCTGATCATGGTCCTAGGAGTCTTTGCCGAACGGGTGTTGCTTCGCAGAATCCGCGGGCTTGAAAAGCCGGAGGTGTTGCTCACGATCGGCATGACCTTCGTTATCGGCGACCTGTCGTTGTGGATTTGGGGTGGCGACCCGCGTGTCGTAAAACTGCCCGGCTACTTGAAGGGCCCCATACAGATCGGCGACTCCTTCTTCTATCCGAAGTACCGGCTGTTCGTGCTTGGGTTCGCCATTGTCCTCGCTGCGGTCCTTTTCTACATTGATCGCCGAACCAAGATCGGTGCCATCGTCCGAGCTGGCGTCGACGACCGCGAAACCGTGGCGGCGCTCGGCATCAACATCAAGGCCGTCTTTACTGCCGCGTTCATGTTTGGTGCATTTATCGCCGGCGTGTCCGGTGTGATCGGGGCTGGGTTTCTCTCGCTGCTTCCGGGTCAGGACTTCGAGATTCTCCTCTTTGCCTTGGTCGTCGTCATCATCGGCGGTCTCGGCAGTCTCGAGGGGGCTGCGCTTGGCGCAGCCGTCGTCGGACTTATCGATTCCTTCGCCAAGGCCCTCGTCCCGGAATTGTCCTTCTTCACCTTGTTCGCTCCGATGGCCATCATTCTCATGCTTCGTCCCAACGGCCTGCTCGGGAGAGCATCATGAACCGGATCAAATCGTTGTCCCTGACCAGGAAGGTTCAACTCGGACTGCTGGTGGGCGTCATCGTGCTCGGACTCCTGGTGCCCAACCTCGTGGACTCCTTCATCCTCAGGCTTCTCACGCTGGCGCTGGTATCTGCGCTGTTCGCAATGAGTATCGACCTCATGGCGGGATATGCCGGCCTTGTCACCCTGGGCCACGCTGGAGTACTCGGGTCCGCAATGTACGGCGTCGGCTACGTGGCATCCAAGACCGACGGCGGGGTCGGGTTACAGATCCTGGTCGGCTTCGTGGCGGGTATGACTGCGGCCGCCATCTTCGGATTGATGGCAATGCGGAGCACCGGGGTCTACTTCATCATGATCACGATCGCCCAGGGCATGATCATCTGGGGGCTGGCTTCCCTTCTGGTCAACGTCACCGGCGCCGAGAACGGACTGCTCGGAATTAGACGGCCGGTGGCCATTGAGTCCGACCTCAGTTTCTACTACGTGGCTTTTGTCGTGCTGCTCATCAGCTCACTTGCTCTCTTTATCATCGTCCGCTCGCCTTTCGGGTACGCCTTGAAGGGCCTGCGCGGGTCTGAGACCCGCGTCCGTATGCTGGGGCACAATTCGGCGTTTCTGAAGTTCTACATGTTCCTCGTCTCTGGTTTTTTTGCCACTGTCGCAGGCATCCTGTTGGTCTACCTCAACCAATTTGTCAGCCCGTCGGACGTCATTCTGGGAGCCTCGGCGATACCGGTCCTGATGGCGATTCTCGGTGGGATCGGAACCCTGGTTGGGCCGGTGATCGGCGCGTTCGTGATCGTTTTTCTCCGCAACTGGGTGAGCATCGAAGTGGAGCGCTGGCCGACGCTAATGGGGCTCATCTTCATCCTGGTGGTGCTTTTTGCCCAGGACGGGCTCGTAGGAGCAATCCGGTCATGGTGGTACAGGCGGATCGACAAGCGAGGCGGACCCGAAGGAAGACCAGTTTTACAACAGCGTGAGCGACGGGAAGCGGTCCTTTCCAAGCCCGGCTGACATATGAAGTTTTCGGCAGGTCTACGGACGCTGCCGAGGAAAGCAACTAGGAGGAAACATGATGAAGAGAGCTCGAAAGTGGGTGCTGCTCCTAGCGGTATTCGCGCTAGTGGCTGCCGCGTGCGGTAGCAGCAGTGATGACGACACCACTACGACGTCCGGCGGGGCCACGGCCACCACGGCCGGCAGTACAGACACTACGGCCGGGAGCACGGACACGACTGTGGGCGCCAACGCCATCACGGAACTCAAGATCGGTGTCCTGCTGCCGCTAACCGGCTTCGTTGCCGGACCGGGCGAAGATTCCCAGCAGGGCCTGGAGCTGTACTTTGACCAGTTTGGCGATGGGAAAACCATTCAGGTGGGGGATGTAACGATATCGTTCGTCCTCGAGGACACCGGGTCCGACCCGGCGGTAGCGCTGACGTCCGCAACCAAGCTGGTGGATGTCGACGACGTGGACATCGTCATTCCCGGTATTCTCGCCAGCACAGGCGGAGCGGTCGGGGACGCCTTGGGAGATCGCGACGACGTTCTCTTGCTGTCGCCGTACTCATGTAACGACGACTTCACCCAAAGAGCGCCGCTCAAGGGCTATGCCCGTCCCGGTGGCTGGGCATGCAGCCAATCTTCGCACGCATTCGGCGTGTGGGCGTTTGAAGAAGCTGGATTCACAACCATTGCCACCGCGTGCGCCGACTACACGTTCGGATATGAGCACTGCGGTGGGTTCACCGATGCGTTCACCAACGCAGGCGGAACCATCGCCGAGCAAATCTGGTTCCCGCCTCCCACTCAGGACTTCGGGACATATGCCACCCAGATGAACGCGCTGGATGTTGACGCGATCATGGCACTCTCGGTTGGCGGTTCGGCCATCCCATTCGTCACGGCGTACTCGGACTTCGGCATAAATCGGGACACCCCGATGCTCGCCGGCGCAGTGACTACCGACCAGTCGGTCCTGCGAGCCATGGATAAGGACACGGTGCTCGGCACCATCTCACATGGCCACTGGGCCGAGGGTTCGGATGTTCCCGAGACCAAGAAGTTCGTGGAGGAATTCGAAGCGGCAACCGGCAAGATCGCCTCGTACTACGCGGCGGCGAACTATGCGGCAATGCAGTGGATCGTGGCGACGCTGGAGAACACCGGCGGCCAGTTCACCCCTGCGCTCTTCCTCGAAACGATGAAGGGCGACATGACAGTGAATACGCCGTTCGGGCCGCAAGAGCTGGACGACGAGGGCTCGCCGATCCTCAACATCTACATCCGTGAGGTTGTGGAGCGGGCTGACGGCAAGCTGTGGAATGTGCCGATATTCACCTACGAAGGCGTGGATCAGTACTTCCCATTCGATCGTGACACTTACCTACAACAGCCGTCCTACACCAAGGACTTTCAGGGCGAGGGCGTGAACTGAGGCACAGACTGAAGAGAAAGAAGGTCTTGTCCTGAGCACCGTTCTCAACGTCGAGGACGTCACCGTCCGGTTCGGTGGTGTCGTGGCTGTCGACCGCGTCTCCCTCCTCGTGGAGGAAGGTCAGCGGTGGGCGGTCATCGGCCCGAACGGTGCGGGCAAGACCACTCTGTTTCGCACGATCTCCGGTGAGGTACCTCCTACCGAAGGAAATGTGGAACTGTTCGGAAGCGACATGAGCCGCGCTGCGCCCTACCGAAAGGCGCAGCGCGGCATCGGTCGCACCTATCAGGTCACTGAGCTCTTCGCTGACCTGACGGTGGAGGAGAACCTGGTGATCGCTGCCCAAGCTGTCACTAAGGTCCGCTTCTGCTTTTGGATACCAGTGCGGATGGCGGGAGATCTCGACAACGGAATATCCTCTGTACTCGACGCGGTCGATCTGGCAGGCGAGCGTCAAACTCGCGTGTCGGAGTTGTCCCACGGCAAGCAGCGCCAGCTCGAGATTGCCATGGCTCTGGCTTCGAACCCCAAATTGCTGCTGCTCGACGAGCCGGCGGCCGGCCTGTCGGCGGCCGAGCGCCGAATGATGAAGGGACTGATCAACGGTCTGCCCCGTGATCTGTCGATCGTGCTCATCGAGCACGATATGGACATTGCGCTCGATCTGGTTGAGCGTGTCCTGGTTTTAGACAACGGGAAGCGGATCGCCGAGGGAAACCCGGACGAGATACGCAACGATCAGCGCGTCCAGGACGTGTACTTGAAGTTCGACTGATGCTCGTAGTTGACAACATTCAGTCGTACTACGACACCGCGCACATTCTTGACGGGACCAGTCTCGAGGTTGGCGACGGTGAGGTTCTCGGCCTGTTGGGCCGCAACGGGATGGGCAAAACGACCCTGGTCCGCACTATTGCGGGAATCGACCCTCCACAGCAGGCCGGGGGCACGATCACATGGCAGGGCGAGGACATCACCAACCTGGAGTCATACGAAATTGCCCGGCGTGGCATCGGTTATGTGCCGCAGGGTCGTCGTATCTTCGGAAGCCTCACGGTAATCGAGAACCTGGATGTCATCGCCAGAGTCCCTGCCGGAGATACCCGCGAGCCGTGGGACATCGAACGGGTCTTCAGGTTCTTTCCCCGGCTGGGAGAGCGCAAGGCCAGCCTTGCCCGCACTCTTTCAGGCGGTGAACAGCAGATGCTGGCCATCGGCCGGGCACTCATGACCAACCCGACGCTGCTGCTGATGGACGAGCCGTCTGAGGGGCTGGCCCCCATCATTCTCGGCATCATCCGGGATACGCTCGCTTCCCTCAAGGGGCCGGGACTGAGCATCCTGCTGGTAGAGCAGAATCTTGGATTAGCCCTGGCCCTGGCCGATCGACTCCTACTAATGAGCGAGCACGGCAAGATCGTATGGGAAGGTACCGCTGAGGACCTCAAGAACGATGAAGCCGCGATGAGCACCCACCTCGGCGTATAGCCGTCCTCAGTCCAGCACTGCGAAGAATCTAGCCGGCGAGCCTTCTCCGCCCGTTACCTTGAGGAAGGCTCCGAAGAACTGGAAACGGGACTCGGCGGAGAGCTTCTCCAGGTTGGTCAGGGATTGCATCAGGATTGCCTCTGAGTCGCCAATGATGTGATGCACCACGAACTCGCTCGGAAGGTAGCTCTGCTTCTTAGCCGAACGCTCCGGGAAACAGTCGAACCCTATGGCCTTGGCCCCCGTGCCCACCAGCCATTCTGCCGCCTCCGGCGTGCAGGACGGTGACTCGAGGTAATACCTGGGGAAATCACCCCACGCCATGTCGGTCCAGCCGGTGCGCACCAGCGCTATGTCACCCTCGCGGATCTCTGGGGCAGCGGCCTCGAGGTCGGCGGGAGTGATGTCGTGATCGGGTTCGATGGGCGTAAGGTCGATGAGCACCGCCTCCCCGGAGGTTCGGTCGAGCAGAACCGCCTCCGCGGTTTCACCCTCCTCCTGGTAGTGCTTGGTGAAGTCGACATGCGAGCCAGAGTGAAGCATCATCGTGATCTCGGACACCATCCAGAACCCCGGTTCTTTGTAGTGCTTGGCAATGCCGATTGGCTGGTTCACCGACGGCGGGCTGTAGGTGTCCGATCCGATCGGCACTGTTAGATCGACAATTCGCATGGCTCTCCTAATCCATCGGGAGACGAGCCAGCGCCAGCATAATTAGTTCGGCCATAGCGGTCATTGCCCACACCGTCAATGAGTCGCTCCCCGTCCGGCCAGGAATCGCCCGGTGCGCTCATCGATCGGCTGGCCGCCATCAGCGATGAGATGGCCCCGTAAGTAAGTGGCCACCGCTCCCCCGATCAACGTGTGTCCGGCATATGGGGACCAGCCGGCCTTCGAGATCACGTCATCGTCGGCCACGGTCCAGCGCAAAGTCTCATCAATGAGGATCAGATCGGCATCGGCCCCGGTGGCGATGTGCCCTTTGCGCGGGTAAAGCCCGTATCTGCGAGCCGGCTCCTCTGCGTATAGCCGGACCACGTCTTCGTAGGAGATCAGGTCTCGATGAGCTGCGTCGAGCAGAAACGGGAGCGTGGTGTCCAGGCCCGGCAATCCGAAGGGAGCGTCCCATATGCCGGCCTCCTTCTGAGCACGGGTGGAGGGGGCGTGGTCGGTGGATACATGAGTGAAAACGCGGCTTCTCACCAGATTCCACATGTCGGCCACCTCCTGATCTGTGCGGGCCCGAGCCGGCGGGGTGAACTTGCGCAGCGGCCCCTCCGCGAGCACCTCGTCCTCACGCAGAGCAAAATACTGCGGGCATGCTTCGGCCGACAGGTCGGCGCCTAGCTCCCGGGCCCATTGAATGATGCCGGCGACTTCCGGGGTGCTGACATGGGCAATCGTCGCTCGCACCCCGCGGCGGGCCGCCAGGACTCCGACCACCGCCACCGCCACCTCCTCGGCCGACCGGCTCCGCCATTCAATCAGGAGGCCGTTGTCGCTTCGGCCCTGCTCCTTGAGCAAGGCCTCGGCGTGAGCAGTGAGGTTTTCGTCCTCGCAGTGAATGAGGCACACACCCCCGAACCCGGCGATATCGGCCAGGGCCGCGTCGAGATCCCCGGCGTTGAGTCCTGGCACGCCGTGGGTAGTACAGGTAAAGATCTTGAAGAAAGCCACGCCGGCTTCCCACAGGTCGCCGAGCCGGCCAATCCGATCCGGCCAGGTGTGAGCCGCGAGCCCGAAGTCCACGTTGGAGCGACCTTGCAAATACCCGACCTTCTCCGTGAGGTCGGCGACTTCACGGATCGGGTGGGAGTGGGTGTGCTCAACGATCGTTGTCACCCCGCGGGCCACGGCCGCCGCGGTCCCGGTCGGGAAGTCCTCTCGCTCGGAATCCCCGGGGTCCATCAGATGAACGTGGGTATCAACCATGCCCGGCAGAACCAGTAGCCCGGTGGCATCGACGACGGTCTCGGCAGGCTCATCCTCGGGGCCGACGTTGACGATCCGACCATCCTCGACGTACACGTTGGCTTGCCGCTGCCCCTGAGGCGTAACAACCGTGCCGCCCTTCAAGGCCAGGTCTGTCACCCCAGATCCCCGATTACCTCTTCAGCGACTGGCGGATCCCACCATGGTACGCCGCCCAGGTCGGTGAGGATGGTTCCGGCGGCGTTGTAGCCGGGGCCGCCTGTGAAGCTGCCCCCGGGGTGCTGCGAGGCTCCGCAGAGATAGAGCCCGTCGATGGGTGTCTGGTACCCGGAGAGAGAAGGGTGGGGCCGCTCGGTCTCCCAGTTACCGGGGTGGTACGAGCCGTGATGGCGGTCACCGAATCTCATAGAAGGAACTCGTTCCTCTGTGTCCGCCGGGGTATGAGCGCTCACCGCCAGCAAGCAATCCTCGAAGTCGGGCGCGTAGCGTGCATATGTCTGGCCGATGGCCTTGACGCGTTCGTCGGTCGCCGTCTGGTCCCAGGCGGCGAACTCGGTGTCCGGAGACGACGGAACGAAATGCCAGCCGAACGAGGTGTGGTAACCCGGTGGTGCTTGCGCGGGGTCGTGCACCGTTGGAAAGCTGCCATGCAGCGCGCCAATAGGCGATAGCCGCTTATTGCGAATCGCCTCCATGTCACGCACCAGGTCATCGCTCGACTCGTATCCCACCGCCAGGTTGAGGGCCCGAGGAAGGTCCGGCGCCGTGGCTTCGGCGGTGAAGCGGGGCAGCCGGGACAGGGCGTAGTGAACGCCGAACAGGGCCTCGGGATTCCAGTCGTACCCCTCTAGTGCTTCTGCCAACGAGTCGTCAATGTGACGCCGGTCCACCATCTCCAGCATGGTCATGGGTGCCGGAACCGAGCTGGCCACGAACCGCTCGGCCCGGACGCTGCGACCGTCCGCAAGCGTCACACCGGTAGCCCTTCCGTTTTCGATGTCGATTGACGCGACCTCGGCGCCGGTGACCACGCTGCCTCCGTTCTCGTATACCACCGCAGCCAGCGCCCGGGCCGCTTGATAGCTACCTCCCACGATGATCCGGCCGTCATGGGAATTGGGAAGGGCCAGGGCTACCACGTAGCCGGTGCCCGGTACGTCGAGATTCGGCAGATACCCGCGGATAGAAGCGTTGAATCCAACCAGTGCCCGAAGTGGCTCATTGGCGAAGGCCTCTCGCACCACGTCAAGCGCCGACTGCTCCTTCAGGGCCAGGTATCGGCGGCCGAGCGAGCTGGCCGACATCCGCTCCTGGAGCTCGTCTGGTGGGAGGGGTGGAGCGAATCGGAGCGGGCCCTCGATTCGCTCGACGATCTCCGTGAACTCTTCGTAGAGGCGGGCGTAGGTTTCGGCGTCTGCGGGATTGAGCCGGCGGATAGCTTCGAGACTCGGGCCGAGATCCCGGTATGTGACGAGAGCGTCATCACCAAACGGGAGCCCGTTCTGAACTTCGGGGTGCACGGCCTGCAATCCATGCCGGTCCAGGTCGAGGTCCTTCCAAATTCGATAATCGGGCGTCCAGCGAACGAAGAAAGCGTGCAAGTTGTGCAGGAACAACGGAAGGGTGACCTCCTCGGTGGTGACGCCGCCGCCAATGGAGGGGCCCGATTCGAGGACAAGGGAGCGCACTCCGGCTTTAGCGAGATAGCCAGCCGAGACCAGTGAGTTGTGACCGGCTCCGATGAAGATTCCATCAACAGACTCGGGGAGCGGCTGTGCTTCAGACATGGGTCCTCCAATCCAGGGCGCCCCGACCCACCAGGGTTCCCGCTTCGAGACGGGCATGAACGCCCAGGACTTCCTCCGGACCCGCCACCTCACCAATAATGGGACGAATCGCCCCGGATGCAACCAGCTCGGCGGCAACGGCCACTTCGCTCTTGCTGGCGTAACGGGAGCCGAGGATGCTGACTTCCTTGAACACCATGAGCCGGGGATCGAGCTCGAGCGATTTATCCCGGAACGTAGTGAGAACGACGAGGCGCCCACCCGAGTCAAGGGCATCCAGTGACCAGTTGAGGGACGTCTCTGATCCGAGCAGATCCACAACCACCGTGGGACGCCCATCGGCAAACAAGTCGGCAGCATCGAGGGCCGAAAAGTCGTCCGACCGTACAGCCCGGGCCCCTAACTCAGCGATCCTCGCCAGCTTCGCTTCCTCGATGTCGAGTCCCACAACATCACCTCCATCCAGCGCCGCGACCTGCACCATGTGGATACCGACCCCACCACCGGCACCTACCACCACGACCCGATCCCCGGCATGGATTCGGGCTCGGGATCGGCTCACGTGCACCGGGGTAGCAACAGCGTCCGGCACGACCGTGGCGGCCACTGGATCCAACGTGTCGGGGATGGGGATCACGTTCATAGCGGGGAGGACGGTGCGGGGCGCGTAGCCCCCATCGGTGTGGACACCCACCCAGCCGGCCAGGTTGCGGCACAAGGAGTCGTCTCCCGCCGCGCACTCGGAGCAGTGACCACAGCTCAAGTAGAAATAGGCCACCACTTGGCTCCCGATGAGCGCCTCATCAACTCCCTCTCCCGCTTCGGTCACTCGGCCCACTAGCTCGTGGCCGGGAACGCGGGGAAGCAGCTCGGGTTCGTCTGAGAGATCGCCCCGAATGCAATTGAGGACAGTGAGGCCCACTCCGCAGGCCTCGACACTGAGGGCTACCTCACCCGGGCCGGGCGGACGATCCGCGATGTCCTCCCATTGCAGGTCGGCGCCCCAGGTGTGGAGCCGGAAGCCTTTCACGAATATCGGAACCGCTCGGCTGCCCCCCCGACGTGCGGAGGAGCGGGCAACTTCATTAGAGCATCAGCTTTTCTTCGTACTCCACCCGAGACAACACGCGGGGATCACCCTCGGTGACCAGACACATATCTTCGATCCGAACGCCGCCTCCTCCTTGCACGTCCGGCACCCAGACCAGCGGTTCGATAGCGAACAGCATGTTGGGCTTGAGCTCGTAGGTCGTTGCTCCGGGAAGCGTCTCACCTATGTAGGAGGGCTCGTTGGCACCCATTCCGATTCCATGGCCAATGAAGAGGCTGAATAGGTTGTCTTCGAATCCGTATGACCCGACCTTCTCGATAATGGCGTCCGCCACATCCTGGTTGGTGTTGCCGGGCCGCAGCTTGTCGATTCCGGCCATCAGCCCCTCATACACCGCGGTGTAGACCTCCTTCTGGCGCCGGGTCGGCTTGCCGACGATGGTCGTTCGCCCGATGTCGGCGAAGTACCCGTTCCACATGGCACCGATATCGATGAAGCACAGATCGCCGTTGCGCATGATCTTGTCGGTACAAATGCGATGCGGCGGCGACATGTGCTCGCCGGTCGCCACAAAGGGGGTAATGACGTGGGCCATCTCCCCGCCGAGGTAATAGAGGGTTTGCATGGCGTCGCCGGCAACTTCTTGCTCACGACGGCCGGCCTTGGTCTCATCGAGGGCGCGCTGGGTGACGCTGTCACCGATGGCGCACGCCTCCTCGACGATGGCTAGTTCCTCGTCAAGCTTGATCCACCGCGCTTGCTGCATGACGGTATCCCCGTCGACGACTTCCAGGTCGGGGAGGTGCTGGCGGATGGAGTCGAGCAGGGACAAGTTGGCCGCATCCATACCGATCCGGCCGGCATCGAGGCCCTGATTCTTGAGAAGGGGGCCGAGGATTTCGCGCACGAAACCATCGACCAGCTCTCGCTGCTCCATGATCGGAATCGGATGGGCGGCAGTAAGCCACGGCATACCGAACAGCGCTTTGTCGACCTCGCCGCCAGAGCACAGGAGCTCAGGCTCGCCACCCTTGGCCAGGAGCACTCCATTAAGGGAGGAGCTCTTCCCAGCAATGATCTGGGCACGCAACGACGTGAGATAACGGACGTTCTCATTTTTCCAGAGCACAAGGCCGTCGAGATCTGAAGCGTCGAGTTCCGCCTTGACTTTGGCGTTACGCTTGGCCCGCAGCGCCGGGAAGTCGTAGCGCTCTTCCCAGTCGACGGCCGCCTGACCCTTTCCGTAGCTCACAGCGTCACCTGGGGACTTGAACAGCCCGGTGCTCCGTCGGGGAAAACGACTCCATCCACTAAAACTCCTCCGTTACGCGACTCAGTCGATGATATACGAGGCATTTGGGACCCGTTTGGTGGCCGCTCAGCCCGTAGCGTGCTTAGGAACCCTCCCGGCAAGCGGGCCAAGGAGCAGTTATGGCGTGGATCCGGGCGCCCGGACCGAAAGTACCGGGCATGGCGCACCGAGGATGACGTCTTGCGTGGTGCTTCCAAGTAGGTACTTGCCGGTCTTCGAACGCGGTCGCAATCCGACTACCACCAGCTCGGCTCGTTCACTGACTGCAGTGGCAACAATGTCCTCGGCAGCGTCGTTACCGTGGATCAGATCGCGGATCGTGTGCGTGATTCCGTCCTCGGTCAAACGCTGACTGATTTCTTCGAGGTGCTCGGTATACATCACGATTTCGGCGACATCTTTGTCTTCACCGGTTTTCCGGGAATGCACGACGACCAGCGGCTCGTCGCGTAGCTTCGCCTCAGCGACGCCACGTTCGAGAGCAGCCTCGCCCTCTGCCGTTCTGGTATATCCGACGAGCACGGTCACGATGCCTCCCTGGTCAATGGTGACAAGGCTACCGTCGCCGCGACCATGTCCCTCTCAGGGGCCAGCCATACGTCAGACGGGTCGGGCGGCGATGTAGTCGATCTCAATGAGCCACTCCGGCCGGGCCAGGCCGGTTATATACATGAGCGTCGACGCCGGTCTGTGCTCGCCGAGCGCCGCATCCCGAACGCCGATCGCCCCAGAAAAGTCCTCTCGATCAATCAACAGCATGTTCAACTGCACGATGTCTGAGATTTCCATTCCGGCCGACGCCAGCACCTCGCCGATATTGCGCCAGACCATCTCGGACTGCTCGACAATCCCGGTCCCAACTGCTCCGTCGGCAGATACTCCGGTCTGTCCGGCCCCAAAGAGAAACCGGACCGGTTCGTCGACTTCGACGCCGTGGGCATAAGTGGCGAAAGGTCCGGCCACAGATGGCGGGTTATGCGTCTTCATGGGTCCTCCTCGAATTTCTGACTGGTCATGACCCTATCGGCGGAGGAAACTGTGCGAAGAATCAACGGGATGCCAAGCCTTATCGGCCGCTGGGCGGCACCAGCTTCAGGACGTTCGTCGCAATTGCTCGTCCGATGGCCAGGGAGGCGGTGGCACCGGGGGAAGGGGCATTCAGCACATGGACCGCGTTCTCTGTAGGGACGATGACAAAGTCGTCCGCCAGGCTTCCGTCAGGGGTCAACGCTTGGGCACGTACCCCTGTATGGCGGCCTTCAAAGTCCTCGGCGCTTAGGTCGGGCACGAGCCGCTGGACGTCCCGCACAAACAGTTGCTTACGAACCGACCGGGCCATTTCACGTAAGCCGGTGCGCCAATGTTTTTGTGCCAAGCGTCGGGTTCCCGAGTATGAAAGGGCATCCCACAATTCGGTGGGCCGCACGGTCCACCGCCCATAGCCTTCGCGGGCGAAGGCAAACACCGCGTTCGGTCCGGCTTCAACTGTCTCATCAGGTCGGCGAGTCAGGTGGACGCCGAGGAAGGGAAGGTCGGGATCCGGCACCGGATATATCGAACTACTCACGAAGTGGCGCGCCTCGGCCCGCAGCGTGAGATATTCGCCGCGGAAAGGAACGATCCGGACCGGCGGGTCGACGCCCATCATGCGGGCGATGCGATCGCTATACAGACCGGCACAATTGACGACCACTTGCCCGATCGCCTCTCCGCCGCTGTGCCTGACCCGCCACGATCCCCCATCGACGGTCGCGGCGCTGACTGCGGCATTGACGGCAATTTCAGCGCCAGATTCTGACAGACCGACCGCCAACGCCGCTGTGACGGCAGCGAAGTCGACAGCGCCTGTGGAAGGAACGTGGAGGGCATCTGTGCCAGCTGCATGAGGCTCGATCTCGTGGAGTTCGGCTGCGCCGATGCGGCGCAGCCCGATTAGCCCATTGGCGCGGCCCCGTCGCTCGAGCTCGTCGAGCCGGCGGCTCTGACCGTCATCAGACGCGAGCACGACCTTGCCATTGCGAGTGAATGGAAGGCCGTGCTCCCGGCAGAAGTCCACCATCATCTCGGCACCCTCTACACAAAGCTGCGCCTTACGCGAGCTCGGTTGGTAATACAGGCCCGAATGCAGGACTCCGCTGTTGCGACCGCTTTGATGCCGGCCGACGCTCGGCTCTTTCTCCAATACCAGGAGATCAAGATCCGAGCGACTGTTAATGAGAGCCCGGCCCGTAGCGAGGCCGATGATTCCACCGCCGATGATGATGACGTTGTGGCCCATGTCTGAGACGAGGCTAGAGCTCTAGTCGAGCGCCTTGCGGACCGTCTCATAAATGCGGTCTGCGTTGGGGAGGCTCGTGTCCTCCAGCGACTCGGCCGCCGCCAACGGAATATGGGGCGTCGTAATCCGGATTATCGGACCGTCGAGGTTCCAGAATGCCTCGTCGGCGATGAGGGACGTTAGCTCTGCCCCCCACCCACACAAACGCGGGTTCTCTTCCACCGTGAAGAAACGGTTTGTCTTGGCGACTGAGGTCAGTAGTGCCCGGGTGTCGAGCGGCACTAGGGAGCGGACGTCGATGACCTCTGCTGAGATGCCGTCGCCGGCGAGTCGCTCGGCTGCTTCGAGGGCGCGGGGCACCATCAGGGCGAGGGCGGCAATGGTGCAATCGGAGCCCTCACGCAGCACTCGGGCGGAGCCGAGCTCGTCGACGATTTCTCCGTCTGGGACCTCCGCTTTGGTCGCGAGCAATGACTTATGCTCGAAGAACACAACCGGGTCGGGATCGCGAATTGAAGCGGCGATCAGTCCGATGACATCCGCGGGAGACGATGGAGCGACCACCTTGAGGCCGGGGATCATCATGCACCAGTTCTCGACGCTCTGACTGTGCTGGGCTCCGAAGCGGACCCCGCCCCCATTGAGGGTGCGGATCACTACCGGAATGCTGACCTGGCCCGCAGTCATATACCGGCTCTTGGCCATCTGGTTGGCGACGATATCCCAGCACACCGCCAGGAAGTCGGAGAACATGATCTCGGCGATCACCGGAATCCCGGTCATGGCGGCGCCCATCGCAGCACCCAAGATCGCCTGCTCAGATATTGGGGTGTCGCGGACTCGGCCCGACCCGAACTCTTCGACCAGCCCGACACTCGTCTTGAAAACCCCACCGGCCCCGGCGATGTCCTCTCCCAGCATCACGAGTTTTGGATCGCGCCGCATCTCCTGGGCGATGCCCCGCGCCACCGCATCGCGGTAACTCAGTTCCGCCACGCCGAGCCCCCATCTACCCACATATCGGTCAAAAGCTGCTCGGCAGCAGGGAGGGCGCCGCTCTTTGCATACTCAGTGGCATCCTCCACCCGTCCGGCAACCGATTGCTGGATGGTTGCCAGATCGCCCTCTGGGACTCCGAGCTCGAGGAGGCGCTGGTGGTACATCGGGATCGGGTCGCGGTCGAGCCACGCCTCAAGCTCGGCGGGCGGCCGATATTTTCCGGCGTCGGCGCGGCTATGGCCACCGTGACGGTAAGTGGCTGCCTCGATGAGCGAGGGACCGTCACCGGCCCGGGCCTTGGCCAGCGCCTGGGCCGCAACGTGGAACACGGCGTCGGCGTCGTTGCCATCGACCATGATCCCGACCAGGCCGTAGGCAGAAGCCCGGTCGGCAGCCGGATTGGGGACGGCGGAGACCACGTCAATCGGGGTGTACTCCATGTACAGATTGTTCTCACACACGAACACCACCGGAAGGTCCCAGATGACAGCAAAATTCAACGCCTCGTGAAATGCCCCAATGTTGGTGGTGCCGTCTCCGAAAAAAGCCACCGCCACTTGATCTGTGCCACGCATCTGGGCCGACCAGGCTGCCCCGTTGGCGATGCATAGGTGCGCTCCGATAATGGCATAGCTGCCCATCATGCCGTGATCGACCGACGTCAGATGCATGGACCCGCCCTTGCCTTTGAGCAGCCCGTTCTCTCTCCCAAGGAGCTCAGCCATCACCGGCCCAAGGGGCGCCCCGCGGGCCAGTGTGTGGGCGTGACCCCGATAGGTTGCGAACGTGTAGTCGTCGGCCCGCATGGCGAGACCGAAGCCGGCCGCCACCGCTTCCATGCCGAGCGAAAGATGGCTGGTCCCCTTCACGAGGTTCTGCGTGAAAAGGTCGTGGGCCCGTTTCTCGAATTGGCGCAAGAGTTGCTGCAGTTCGTACATTTCGACCCGGGTGTCGAGCGGAATCGCCAGGTCCTTGTTGGAGTGATCGACCTCGGTCGGAAGGCGGGCCGGTCGCTGCGAGTAGTCGTATCCCCCCTGGTCTGAGACCTCAGTACTCATTGGCTACGAGAAGCTCCTCGCACGGGAACAGAGTGGTCACCTGAGGGCCCTCAGCGGTGACGACCATCATCTCCTCGATCCGTGCAGCCGAGCGGCCGTCTGCCGCCGGGGCGTAGGTCTCAAGAGCGAGATACATTCCTTCCTTGATCTCGATCGGATCGTCGAGCGAATTGAGCCGGGAGATGATCGGTCGCTCGTGCAGACCGACACCTACTCCGTGGCCGAATTGAAGCCCGAATGCGTCCATCTCGTCGACGAATCCGAACTCTTCGGCGCGAGGCCATACCTTGGCAATCATGTCCGTGGTGTTGCCAGGCCGGACCAGGTCAATGGCCTCATCCATCCATATCCGGGACTGTTTGAAGGCATCACGATGGGCCTGAGTTGCCCGGCCCACCGCAAAGGTGCGGTAGTAGCAAGTCCGATATCCGTTGTAGACATGAATGATGTCGAAATACGCTTGATCACCCGGCCGGATCCTCCGATCGGAAAAGACGTGCGGATGGGGTGCGCACCGTTCGCCGGCGATTGAGTTGATTGCTTCCACGAACTCGGAGCCCATCTCGAATAACCGAGCGTGGGCCAGGCCTACGATGTCGCTCTCCCGGACTCCCGGCTTCAGTGCCTCGAAAATGTCCTGGTACACACCGTCGACCATGGCACTGGCTTGGCTCAACAGCATGATCTCGTCTTGGTTCTTGATTTCCCGCGCCAGCATCATCGCTTGCTGACCGTCGACAACCTGGAGACCCTCCGCCTGCAGGGCCAAGAAGACAGAGGTTTCTGCCATATCGACGCCGAGCGGATCTCCGGCAATGCCCTCGTCACGTAGGACGGCGGCGATCTCGGCGGCGGCGCGGGCGTGCAGACCAGCTTCCGGCCCAATGGCGCCCTGCAAGCCTGCGTTGCCTCCGATGGAGTTCTCCTCGTCGAAGAGGTTGGGCAACTGCAGCCGGTGGGCCTTGGCGGCCGATCCGAAATCCCAAATCCGGGGCTTTCCCTTGCGAGTGATGAGTGCCCAGCGCTCGCCCTTGTTGAAGGCCCAGTACCCGATTTGAGTGCTAGTGGCATAACGAATGTTCGAGGTCTCGAACAACAGGAGGGCTGCCAGCCCCTGGGCCTCGAGCTGTTCCCGGACCCGCCCGAGGCGGTATTCGCGAAGCCGCGGAAAATCGACCCGATCCTCCCAGTCAACGCCCATCACTCCCGGGGCGCGTGTTGTAGCGACAGGGAACTCACTCATAACGTCGCCTCCTAACGGTCGAGATCCAGCAAACGTGAGCATTGTTGGCCCCGCGATGGAGAAAGTCAACCACGCCACAAGAGGTCGCAGAGGCCGGTTCTACTTCCAATCCTGCGGGAAGATGAACGCCCCCGAAGGTGGCGGAGCAGGGGCCTGAACCTCGATCCAGCGGGTCGGCACGTCGGCCGTCATCCGGAAGCCGTGCAAGGCGTTGGTTCCCGCCACAACCAGGTCCCCGGCTGCAACCGAAACCTCCTCACCGTCGAGCCGAGCAATGGCCGAGCCGGCAAGAAAGTAATACGCCTCCTCGAAAGGGTGGTAGTGATCGCCGGGCGTGGCGCCGGGGGTGAACTCGACGATGAACATCGTGTGGTGCAAAGCTCCCAGGAGGTCATCGATCAACATCCACAGCGAGATGTTGCTTACGTTGCCACCTCGGTAGCCGGGCATTGATAGCGGTCCCGGAGCAGGAAGATGGCTCTCGGCGAAGCGGCCCACCAGGCGGTCCGCAGGCGAGAGGCTGCCGAGATCACGACCGGAGTCCGGCAACGGAAGGTCCGCCGGCTTGTAACTGGCCTCAGGTCCCGCCAGAAGCCGGGGCTGGGGGGACCGCATCCGAAACCACCGTACCGGTTCATCGCCAACGTTATGCCAGGCGTGGGCAGTGGCCATAGGCACCACGCCGAAGTCGTTCGTCTCGAGCCGGTAGGCATGACCGTCTATCGAGACGAGAACCGCGCCGGAGAGGATATAAAACGATTCCTCGAATGGGTGGTAATGGCCGGCGACGTGACCGCCGGGCTGGAGCTCTGCCAGGGCCACCTCGCTGTGGATAAGCCCGGCTTCGACGCCGGCCATCGGTGCCGTCCACAAGCCAGTGGCCAATCGCGAGTCGGAATGCTCCGTGAAGACGAATGAACTTCCCTGCAATACACCTGCCGCCACTTCGTTATCTCCATGCTGGTCCGTGATGGCCAGGGCAGGCTATTGGCGCGCCACCGCGGAAGCAATCTCCGCTAATCGCGGATGCCTGACCCGGTGCGTAGGCTCTGTGGGAATTCGATCAACGGCCAGCGGGAGGAAAGGGACAGTCATGGACTTCGGATTGCAGGGAAGAACTGCCGTCATCACGGGTGGCAGCATGGGTATCGGTAAGGCCGTTGCCACGAGTCTCGCGGCCGAGGGTGCCAACCTCGTCTTGATTGCCCGGGGAGAAGAAGACCTCCAGGCTGCTTCGGCCGAGCTGGGACAATCGGGAGCAGAGGTCCTTCCGCTCGTGGCCGACCTGACTGATCCCGAGTCGGTGGACGCTGCTGCCGAGCAGGCAGCCGAACGATTCGGAACCATCAACATTCTGGTCAACAACGCCGGGCACCGTATGCGGAGTATGGACCGGCAGATCTACTGGAAGGACGAGGAATGGCTGGGTGATGTCGATATCAAGACGTTCGGGATGCTGAGGGCGGTTCGAGCGTTTCACCCTCACCTGGCGACCGATGGGAGCGGCCGGATCGTCAACGTGAGCGGCGTCGCCGGCGAGATGATCTTCCACACGGCCCTCACTCATGGGCTCAACAATGCGGCCGTCATTCAAGCGACGAAGTACCTCGCGGCCGATTTGGCCCCGGACAAGATCACCGTCAACACCGTCTCGCCCGGTCTTGTGGCCACCGAGTGGCGTCATGGCTGGGCCGAGATGATGGCGGGGAACCAGGACAAGTCCAAGGAAGAGTTCCTGGCGGACTATTGCCGGGCAATGGGGGTCCTCAACGGTCGCTGGGGCGATCCCGCTGAGGTCGCCGACGTCGTGACCTTCCTGGCATCAGACCGCGGCGGGTATATCAATGCCGCCGTTATTGAAGTTGACGGCGGGCTCACCGCAAACAGCCGCTGAGGCAAGCTACAAGCCGAGATCGGCGCAACGGAGCCTCCTCGCCTTGGGCACTTCGGAACGGCCCCCAAGCGGACGGTAGGCTCGGGCGAGTTCGACAGGAGGATGAGATGATCGAGCATTTCGTGTTGTTCAAAGCCAAGCCGGGCCAATCGGACGACGTCGACGCGGCGCTGCGTGAGTACGAGGCTGGAATTCGCGACTTGCCGTCTCTGCTCGAACTCACCTGGGGTCCGAATATGAGTGAACGCTCGGTGGAGATGGGATGGACACACGGCATGCTCACCCGCTTGACCGACTACGACGCATTCCTGAACGAGTACTGGCCGCACGAGGCCCACGAGGTTTTGTTGCCCAAGCTCGATGCTTCGTGCGAGGTCAGGTTCGCCATCGACTACGAGGTTGAGGACCCGAAGGTCTCCTGACGGGCCGCTACCTCCTCAATCGGGAAACCAAAGATTCACAGGAGGGCTCACAATGAACGATGCACAGGTAGTTGCGGTTCTCGGCATAGGTCGAATGGGCGGAGCGATGGCCGGAACACTGCGCCGGGCCGGTTTTGAGGTCGTCGTCTACAACCGGACCCGTTCCAAGGCCGAGGCGGTGGCCGCTGAAATTGGGGCCGAAGTCGTTGATGACCCTGCGGAAGCAGCCGCGCGGGCTCCGGTTGTCATCAGCATGCTGGCCGATGATGCATCGGTGAGGGAAGTGTTGAGCGCCGCTGCCGGCGGCATGCGTGAGGATGCCGTAGTCCTCGAGATGAGCACCATCAATCCCGCCACCCTCGAAGAAATCCGGCCGGCAATTGAGGGGGCAGCCGCAACACTTCTCGATGCTCCCGTCTCGGGGAGTGTGCAGCTCGTCGAGCAAGGGGCGCTCACCATCATGGTGGGTGGCGACGCCGCTGCTCTCGAAAGGGCCCGGCCCGTGCTCGACGCCTTGGCCACAAATATCTTCCATCTCGGGGGCCCCGGAACCGGGTCCACGATGAAGTTGGCGATTAACTCACTAGTGCATGCCATCAACGTGGCGTTGTCTGAAGCGTTGGTGCTGGCCGAGAAGTCGGGTGTCGACCGGGCGCGGGCATATGAAGTGTTCGCCTCGAGCGCCGCAGCGGCTCCCTATCTGCATTACAAGCGCGCAGCGTTTGAGAATCCGGCTGAGGCTGCAGTGGCCTTCAGCCTCGACCTGGTGGCGAAAGATCTTGACCTGATTCTTGGCCTGGCCCATCGGGTTGGGGCAGTACTCGACCAGGGAGTCGCCAACCGGGAAGTCGTGAGTAAAGCGGTCACCGCCGGGCTGGGGGACGAGGACCTCAGCGCCATCGCGGTATATCTGCGCGGCGACTGAAACGACGCCGCCGATCCCCCGCAGCTCAGGCGGGCTCTGACCAGTCCACAGCGAGGTACTTCTGCTCGAGGAATTCCATGAGCCCCTCGTGGCCGCCTTCCCGTCCGAGCCCACTCTGCTTGGTCCCTCCAAAAGGAGCCGCCGGATCAGATATGAAGCCACGGTTGATGCCCACCATCCCCGTGTCGATTGCCTCAGAGACTCGCAACGCCCGGGCCAGGTCTGCCGAATAAACGTAGGCCGCCAATCCATACTCCGTGCGGTTCGCCATCTCGATTGCTTCCGCCTCGGTCGCGAATGACACCACCGGGGCGACGGGCCCAAAGATTTCCTCGTCGAGGATGGCGTCGTTCGGGTCGACACTGGTCAGAACGGTCGGCTCGTAGTAGGAGCCCGGGCCCTCCGGTACCCGTCCTCCTGTGAGAAGCTTGGCCCCGGTGGCCACGCTGGCCCCGACCAGCTCCGCAATCTCGTCGCGGGCCGCGGTGTTAATCAGCGGGCCCACATCGTTTTGCCTTTCGAGTCCCGGCCCGACCCGGAGTTTGGCCATGGCTTCGGCCAAGCGAGCTCCGAATTCGTCTACGACGGACTCTTCGACGTAGAAGCGGTTGGCGGCAATGCATGACTCTCCGGCATTGCGCATCTTGGCCGCCATGGCCCCTTCCACCGCAGCCTCGAGGTCGGCGTCGGCAAAGACGAGAAAGGGACCATTGCCACCCAATTCCATTGAACACTTGACGATCGAGCGGGCGGCTTGTTCCAGGAGTATCCGACCGACGTGGGTTGATCCGGTGAACGACAGTTTGCGAGTGCGGGGATCGTCGAGCATCTTCTCCACCATGTCGTAATGGCGGGAGGGAGTGACGTTGACCACTCCGGGCGGCACTCCGGCCTCGGCGAGAAGCGCCCCAATGGCCAAGGCGGTCAACGGAGTGTCCGACGCCGGCTTCAAAACCACTGTGCAACCGGCCGCGAGAGCCGGGCCGATCTTGCGAGTCACCATGGCCGCCGGGAAATTCCAGGGAGTAACTAGAACCGAGACACCCACCGGCTGGAGCAGAACCAGAATCTTCTTGTCACCTCCCGGAGCGGTTTGGACGGAGCCGGTGGCACGCACGGCCTCTTCAGCGAACCACCGGAAGAACTCGGCCGCGTAAGTCACCTCGCCGGTGGCATCCGACCAGCTCTTGCCGCTCTCGCGCACGATGAGCTCGGCAATGTCGTCGCGATGCTCGATCATCAGCTCAAAGGCGCGGCGGAGGATTTCCGCCCGGTCCCTGGGTGCGGTGGCAGCCCACTCGCGACCTGCGTCATGGGCCGCTTGCACGGCGCTGATGCCATCCTCCATGGTTCCATTGGCCACCGCGACGATGACTTCGTCGGTGGCGGGATCGCGAACTTCGAACCTGCCATCGTCACTTGATGGCAGCCACTTGCCACCGATGTAAAGGTCGGAGGGCGGATCCTTGAACATGGAGGATTTCATAGGCATTCTTCCTTGATGACGACGGCCGGCCGGGCATGGTGCCCGTGACCATGTGCTGCCAAGGTTAGCCCTGTTCACCGTCGTGGCTTCGTGGTTACCGAGCGCCTCCGAGGGGCCGAGTTGAGCCGCCGAGGTAAAGATTGGCCACTTCGGGGTTCTCGAGAAGGTCATGGGCCGGGCCTTCCAATCGATCCCGACCGAGCTCGAGAACATAGCCGCGATCTGAGGTGGCGAGTCCCCGACGGGCGTTCTGCTCGACCATCAAGAAAGTCATTCCCTGTTCTTCCCGGAGCTGCTTGACGGCATCGAACACCGTTCGCGACGTCTTAGGAGCGAGCCCGAGTGAAGGCTCGTCGAGCAGCATCAACTTCGGTTCCAACATCAGGGCCCGACCGACTTCAAGAACTTTTTGCTGGCCTCCGCTCAGGTTTCCGGCCTTGGCCTTTCTCCGCTCGTCGAGTAATGGGAACGTTTTCAACACGTGCTCGAAGCGGGGGCGGACGAGCTCCCGCGGGAGGGTATATCCCCCCATGAGGAGGTTCTCCTCGATCGTCATCCCCGGGAAGGCGCTATGGCCCTGCGGCACATGCACAATGCCTTTGCGCAGTACCAGGTCGGCTCGGAGAGAGCCGATGTCCTCGTCCTCGAAGCGGACCGTACCGCTACTCGGGTGCAGCAAACCGGAAACGGTACGCAACACCGTCGACTTTCCGGCGCCGTTGGGTCCGATTATGCATACGATCTCGCCCGCGTTGACGTTGAGCGAAACGCCTTGCAGCACGTCGACTCCTTTTAGATAGCCAGCGACGCCCAACTCCGCATCGACACCGGACTCCCGGTCTACTTCTGCGACCCGCAGAGTCCCTGGCAGCGTGGCACCAACGAGAACACCAACGGGCTGCTCCGCCAGTACTTCCCGAAAGGCACCGACCTCGCCAGGCACTCCCGCGGCGATCTCGACGCCGTCGCCCTCGCCCTCAACACCCGACCCCGCAAAACCCTCGGATGGAGAACCCCCGCCGAGGCCTTCGATGAGCTTCTACGCTCCAGTCAACAAGGCGATGTTGCAACGACCCCTTGAACCTGAGCAATACACCTCCACCGAGTTCGCCGAACTGTGCGAGCAGCATGGGATCTTGCAGTCGGTGGGTCGCACCGGAGTGTGCTGGGATAACGCCCCCGCTGAATCGTTTCTGGCCACCTTGAAGAAAGAACTCGTCCACCGCCAGGTGTTTCGCACCCGTGCCGAAGCCCGCCTGGCGATCCGTCACTGGATCGAAGCCTGGTACAACCGCCGGCGGATCAGCTCAGTGCTCGGATACCAATCACCAATCGAATGGGAGAACCACTACCGTCACAACAACGAAACCATGGCCGCATAACCGACGTGTCCGGCCAGAGGGGGGAACTCCAGCGGTTCCGACCGCTCTATATGTGTTTCTCCTATGTCAAGCGGCGTCGGCTTGGGCGGTTTGTTGGGTGTCGGTGAGGAGGGTCCGGTAGACGACGTTGGCGAGTTTGCGTTTGAGGAGTCGGAGGGCTTCTCGTTTGGTTGACCCGGTTTCGAGTCGTCGGGTGATGAAGGCTTGAGCCGGGGGGTGGATACGGATCTGGGTGATGGCTATGCGGTGGATTGCCGCGTTGGTCTGGCGGTTCCCGCCACGGTTGAGGCGAAACCGTGCGTTGTTGGCTGACCACACTGGGATGGGCGCCACTCCGGCCCACGTGGCGTAGGCGTCTCGGGATTTAAAACGGGTGATGTCGGCGGCTTCACCTACCAGTTTGGCGGCGGTGAGAGCTCCACAACCGGGGATCTCCAGGAGTGATGGAACCTGTTGGGCAACCCGTTTGTCGATGTCGCGTTCCAACTGGTTGGCTTCTCGAGTGAGTTCCCGAATCCGGGTGACCTCACGTCTTCCCAGAGCAGCAACCATTGACGTGTGACCCCCAAGGAGCTGGTCACACTCGTCGAGGGTCTTGTAACGGTTCAGTGAACCAGCCGGCGGGTCATAGCCGGGTTCGAGCTCGTGGAGCCGCCACCGCAACCGGTTCTGAGCCCCGGTACGGTCTTTGACCAGGCTTTCTCGGTAGTCGACCAACAACCGCAGGTCACGGGAAGGGCCATCAAGCTGGGCCACCGGCAGATCCGGTTCCCGCAGCGCCGCGCGGGCCACCGCTAAAGCATCAATCGGATCAGACTTGCCAACTCCCGCCCCCCGGTGGACACTCGACCCTGGAACCCGGACCCTTCCCCGTCAAGGTCGCCCTCGAAGGGTTCCGGCCCAACGTCACCCGGAAGCGCCCACAGGGCAGTCACTGGAAGGCGCATCGACACTCGATGGCGCGGAGTGTCCAATGAGGTCTTCTGTTTGCCTGCCGACGAACCAGGCTGGTCGATGTCCTTCCCCCACAGCCACTCGGTGCCCTCCTTGACGATCCTCGTGAAAAGCAAGGCGGCTGCGGCCGCCGCAGTTCCGATGACGGCGGCATGCCACACGAGACGCCAGAAGGTCCGATCG